>OMGY01001206.1_pt1 | contig 24761 bp, 19 predicted proteins | sample 1674461 | NCBI WGS metagenome assembly OMGY01 (sample SAMN05578579, study PRJEB25193) | human gut metagenome | biome: Human Microbiome; feature: human-associated habitat; material: feces | host: Homo sapiens | place: USA:Birmingham
ATCTCATGCTTTTGCTCACTTAGGCGGAGATGCTTCGCTACCGCTCAGCATGACATTCACGTGTCATTCCGAGCGAGGGCAACTGCCCGACGAGGAATCTCATACCATACGCTCACTTGGCGAGAGATTCTTCGACGCTCCGCGCCTCAGAATGACATTGCGGTTGGAATGGGATTCTTCTCTTCACTGCGTTCCGTTCAGAATGACATGCGCCGTTCAGAAAGACAGCAGAGTATCGGGACGGGAGCATCACGCGCCGAAGTCGTCGTACATAAGCATCTCGGAGGGAACACCGAGATCCCAAAGCATTTTCTTCACGGCATTCGACATGGGGCCGGGACCGCACATGTAATACTCGATGTCCTCGGGCGCCTCGTGGTCTTTGAGATAATGGTCGTAAAGTACCTGATGGATAAATCCGGTATAACCCGTCCAGTTGTCTTCGGGTTGCGGGTCGGAAAGGGCAATATTGAACTTGAAATTGGGGAAGTCGCGCTCGATAGCCCTGAAATCTTCTTCGTAAAATATCTCCCGACGGGAACGGGCCCCATACCAATAAGATATTTTGCGATCGGTCGTATGCAGGGTGCGGAAAAGGTGCATGAGGTGCGAACGCAACGGCGCCATACCCGCCCCACCACCGATGTATATCATTTCACGCCCCGTGTCTTGTATATGGAAATCTCCGTAAGGCCCGGAAAGGGTTACTTTGTCGCCGGGCTTGCGGGTGAAGATATAGGACGAACATATACCGGGTTTGATACCGGCCGCCCATGTACCCGTCGCACGATCGAACGGCGGCGTAGCGATGCGGATATTGAGCATGATGATATTTCCCTCGGCCGGATAGTTGGCCATAGAATAGGCCCGGAACGTCTCCTCATCGTTGCGGCACGTCAATCCCCACATCTTATACTTATCCCACTCGTCGCGGAACTTGTCATCGACCTCCATATCGGTAAATTTGATGTCATACGGGGGAACGTCGATCTGCACATAGCTGCCGGGCAAGAAATCGAACTTCTCGCCTTCGGGCACGCGCACGACAAATTCTTTGATGAAAGAGGCGACATTGCGGTTGGAAATGACTTCGCACTCCATCTTCTTGATGCCGAGTATCGCTTGCGGCACCTGTATCTGCATGTCGTTCTTCACCTTTACCTGACAGGCCAACCGGTAATGCTCCTGCTGTTGCTTGCGGGTAAAAAATCCGGTCTCGGTGGGCAATATCTCTCCGCCACCCGACAAGACCCGGCAACGACACATGCCGCAACTGCCGCCGCCCCCGCAGGCCGAGGGCAGGAATATCTTGTTGGAAGCCAACGATGCGAGCAGCGTCGTCCCCGCCGGCGTCTCGACCGTGCGTTCATCGTTGATCGTAATGCGACGGTTACCGGCCGGCATGAGGCGGGCTTTGGCCACCAGCAAGATGACAACCAGCAGCAGGGTAAGCACCAGAAATATGACAACCGCCGCTGCGATAGTGAGGTTGCCCAGTGAGAGTATTATAGCGGTCATAACAGAATTGTATTTATAATTTAATGCCGAGGAAACTCATGAAGGCAATTCCCATGAGCCCCGTTACGATAAAAGTTATACCTATGCCTTTGAGGGGTGCGGGCACATTGGAATAGGCCATTTTTTCCCGTATGGCGGCAATGCCCACGATAGCCAGCAACCACCCGATTCCCGAACCGAGGCCGTAGACCGTAGCCGACCATGCATCGGGGAAAGCCCGCTGCTGCATAAAGAGAGATCCGCCCAGTATGGCGCAATTCACGGCAATCAACGGGAGGAAGATTCCCAACGTATTGTACAACCCCGGCGCGTATTTCTCGACGACCATCTCTACCAGCTGCACCATAGCGGCAACCACAGCGATGAAAAAGATAAGGCTCAAAAAGCTGAGATCGACCTCCTCGAACGACTCGCCCAGCCACGAAAGCGCTCCGGCTTTGAGTATGTAATTCTCGAGCAGGTAATTGACCGGCAAGGTGATGACCAAGACAAAAGTTACGGCCACACCCAGCCCCATAGCGGTCTTCACGTTCTTGGAAACGGCGAGGTAAGAGCACATTCCCAAAAAGTAGGCGAATATCATGTTATCGATAAAAATCGACCGGATAAAAAGATTGAGATTTTCCATTATACTGACTTTCGGGATAGGATACTATTTTTCTTGTAAATCTTTGTTACGCAGGCGGTGTACCCAGATGATGCACGCCACCGTGATAAGGGCCATCGGCGGCAAAATCATAAGTCCGTTGTTCTGATACCCCCAATCGTAAAATATCTGTGGAACAACCGGATAACCGAACAATGTTCCCGAGCCGAGCAACTCGCGGAAAAAGGCGACAATAACCAATATGATACCGTATCCCACGCCGTTACCCACGCCGTCGAGAAACGACTCCCACGGGCCATGACCGAGCGCAAAGGCTTCGAGGCGTCCCATGAGAATGCAGTTGGTAATGATAAGTCCCACAAATACCGAGAGCTGCTTGCTCACGTCGTAAGCGTAGGCTTTGAGCACCTGATCGACGATGATAACCAACGCGGCGACAACCACCAACTGCACGATAATGCGTATGCTGCCGGGTATCGTGTTGCGCAACAACGAAATGATGACATTGGAAAAGGCGAGTACGGCGGTTACCGAAACAGCCATGACGAAAGCCGGTTCGAGCTTGGCGGTAACAGCCAGCGCCGAACAGATTCCCAATACCTGCACGATGACGGGATTGTTGCGCGAGAGCGGCCCCAAAAGCGTCTGCCGGTTTTTCTTTGATAACAACATATCTCTTACTTATTTTTTATTGCAACGACTTAAAAAACTGACGGTAAGGTTCGAGGCTGTTGAGCAACATGGACTGCACGCCCTTACTGGTTATCGTCCCGCCCGAAACGGCATCGACATACTCGGCTCCGTTGAGCGGCTTCTGCCCTTTTTTCTCCACAGCAACCGACTTGAAATCGCCGGCGATGAACAGATGTTTCCCGACAAACTGCCCCGAAAAGGCTTCGGTCTCAATTTCGGCACCCAGCCCCGGCGTCTCTCCCTGATGGGCAAAATAGGCTCCGTAAACGGTATTACCGTCGGCATCGACAGCCAGATACCCCCATATAGGCCCCCACAGACCGGCACCGTACATGGGCACGATATACTTCTGCACACCATTGTCGAGGCGGCATACGAAGACGGGCAACCGCCGCCGGTCGGCCGGCAATTTCACCTGCGTGGCAACATCGACACCGAACGCATCGACACCGTCGACATGCCCGCCCCGGTCATCGAGAACAAAACTGTCGACGATATATTTCTTGTACAACGACTGCGCATCATCGGCCGTAGCGGAGATATGCACCGAACTGAGTATCTGTTTCATCTTGTCGATTTCGACATTGCGTGTCTGCTTGTCTTTCAGGCTCAGGGAGGTAACGGCCAGCACGGCAGCGACCAGTATGACCATGACCGTAGCGTAAACGATGGTATATGTATTGCTTTGCTTATTCATAGACTTGATACTTTATGCCTTTGCGGCTCGTTTTAAACGACGTTTGATATTCCCCTCGACGACAAAATAGTCGATAAGCGGAGCGAACACGTTCATCAGCAACACGGCCAGCATAGCCCCTTCGGGATAGCCGGTGTTATAAATACGTATAAGGATAGCTATCACTCCGATAAGGAAGCCGTAGATATATTGCCCCAGCCGGGTACGCGCCCCGGTTACAGGGTCGGTCGCCATAAAGACGGCCGCAAAAGCGAATCCGCCGAGACAAAGCTGGTCGACGGGAGAAATCGACGACCCGGGATAAACGGGCGACGGGAAAAGATAAGCGATGCCTCCCATTACCAACCCTCCGACAAAGACGGAGAGGATAACCCGCCAACTGGCGATACCCGTCCACAAAAGAACGGCAGCTCCGATCAGAATGGCCAATACCGAGGTCTCTCCTATCGAACCGGGAATAAGCCCGAGAAAATAATCAAGAGACGAAAGCGGCTCGCCGACAGCATTTTGCAAAACGAGTTCTCCGCCCGTGTGAGTAGCAACCTGCCCCAACGGGGTAGCCCCCGAGAAAGAGTCGACCACCTGTCCGGCTCCGAGTCCGAAAGTATCGGACGTGCGCACGAAGACCTCATCGCCCGACATCTTCGACGGATAGGCAAAAAAGAGAAACGCCCGGGTAACGAGGGCGACGTTGAAAATATTCATTCCCGTACCGCCAAACACCTCTTTGGCGAAAATAACGGCAAAAGCCGTAGCTACGGCAATCATCCACAACGGGGTATCGACCGGCACGATCATGGGTATCAGCATACCCGACACGAGGAAACCCTCCTGTATTTCATGCCCACGCCATTGCGCCACGACAAACTCGATACCGAGACCGACGACATAAGAGACTATAATCTTGGGCAGTACGGCCAAAAAGCCGAAGAAAAAAACCGTCCAAAAACTGACAGCAGAGAGTTGACCTATCGCCAAATAGTGCTGGTAACCGACATTGTACATACCGAACAACAGTGCCGGCATCAGTGCCAATATCACAACCGACATGGTTCTTTTCGTATCGATACTGTCATGTATATGCACCCCCGAACGGGAAGTCGTCGACGGCACATACAAGAAGGTTTCAAAGCCCTCGAATACCGAACGGAACATCGCCAACCTGCCGCCGGGCATAAAGTTGGGTTTTATCTTATCGAGATAATTTCTTAACGTTTTCAATGTTCTATCATTTTATATTTAGAATCAATTCATCTCTTTCCGCAACCTGTCGAGTCCCTCGCGAAGGATTGCCTGCAAAGGTAGTTTCGAGGTATCGACAAACTCACACAGCGCAAAATCCTCGGGCGCGATTTCATAGATACCGAGATTCTCCATCTTATCGATGTCGAACGCTATGACCGCTTTCACAAGAAACTCGGGAAGAATATCCATCGGCAATACCTTATCGTACTCGCCCTGCATGATAATGGCCCGCTCGCCTCCGTGCAGCCGGGCATCGAACATATAACGGCAACGGGGCGACAACCATGAAAAATAGGAGTGCGAGACACTGTACTTGCCAAATCCCGGCATTGCCCAGCCGAGGTACTCATGACAATCATCGCCCTCGGGTATAACGGTTATCTGGCTGTGCGGAGCCCGCAAATAATCAGCGTCTCCGAGACGAGTTCCGGTCAAAACGTTTCCGCTGATATAACGGCGGTGGTACGTGGCCGGTATAAGATTATCGGCTATAATCGAATCTATCTCCGCACCCAAAACCGTCCTCACATAATGCGGCGATTTCACTTCGGAACCGGTAAGAGCGACAAGACGGGAGAAATCGAGTTTTCCCCGTCCGAAAAAACGACCGATGACAAGGAGGTCGAAGGCATTGAGCGTCCACACGGTCTCGCCTTTGGAGAGCGGGGCGATATGGTGAATCTGTATTCCGACATTCCCTGCCGGATGAGGGCCTTCGAAAACGACGGTATGCGCCCCTTTGACATTTACCGCACTGCCGGCACGAACACCCATATACACATTTCCGCCCGTAAGTTTGCGCAATACATCGACGCCGGCCTGCAAATCGGCCTCATTTCCTTTGAGGACGAAATCGAAGTCGGGAGCCAACGGGGCCGAATCCCATGCCGTAACGAAAATATCGCGCGGAGCAACACCGGGATCGGCAATCGTATCATAAGGGCGCTGCTTGACAAACATAAACAAACCGTAGGAAAGCATCATTTCCTTGATTTGTTCGCCCGTAAGGGAAGCGATCTCCGGCACGGAAACCTCTACGGACTCCATCTTGCCGTCGGACTTAACAGTAACATTCAGCACTTTCCGTCGCTCACCCCGGTTTACCGCCACCACCTCTCCGCTCACGGGAGAAACGAATTGCAGCACGGGATTATTTTTGTCGCACATCAGAGGCGAACCAATCTTTACCTTATCACCGGGTTTGACGAGAACCTTCGGTACAACACCGTGAAAATCGTCGGGGACAAGAGCATAATATTCACATGCACGGGCATCGACAATCCGAGCCTCGGCATGCCCCTCGACAGGTATATCCAGCCCTTTCTTCAATTTTATTGCATTCGCCATTTTCGTCTATTTGCAAATTTTGGAAACAAAGATAATATCTTTCTTACAAAAAAGAGGTATAGAAATTATTATTTCTTTTATCTATTTAACGGAAAAACAACTCCTTTCGTTCAATGCCTTTCCAAACACACTTTCCAAACATTTCGATATTTCCCAGGCTCATTACTTTTTTTGATTTCCATAAAACGACATTTGCCGATGCAAAACAAAAAAGCTATTTTTGCAGCATGGAAAAATTGCGTCGCAGCCACTGGGTAAAATTATCTTTTATCATGTGCCTTTTGGTACAAGGGCTGTTATTGTTTCCCCATCACCATCACAGCGGGGCAACTGCGGCTTGTTTCAACACATGGCATTGCACGGGACAACATCACCACAACCTCAGCGGCCTTCCTTTCCATAGCGAAAACGACGGCTGCTGCGACCACAATCACAGAAATGCACAAATTCCTTGCAGTCATCAAAGTTCCCTGACCGTTCCATCACGCCCCCATCTTCTGCCGGCACCCGATCAAATCGTATTGCATACAACCGATGTCGTTCTGCATATATTGGTCTCATGCCGGGAGTGCCAGCAACAATATGACGAATGCCGGGTAACACTCCTTATCCAAGAACGTCCGGAAAAACCCGATACTTATCTCAAATATTCGATCAAAGCCCTCCCTTCGAGAGCCGGAACTCATATCGCTTAATGTACCGTAGACAATCGTTCCCGAAACGATTGCTTCATCGACCCAAACGTGTCGACAACGCAACAGCATTATTATTTTAAACATAAGTCTTATGAAATATCTCATATTTTCACTTGCTGTAAGCACAGCAACACTTTTCGGTTGTGCCCATAACCACGACCATCAACACGAATCTGCAAACAACCACAATCATCAACCCGGCGAAAATTGCGATCTGCATGCAACCGACCCGCATGATCATCTTTCCTGCCGAACAAGCCGCACGTACCGACTTTGAAGTACAGACCGTAGAAGAATCGAACTTCACCTCCGTCATTCGTTGCAGCGGAGAAATCACGGCAAGTCCCGACGATCAAAAGTTTTTATCTTCACCTGTCAGCGGCATCGTTATTTTCAGCGGGAAAAATCCGACCGAAGGTATGCCTGTCAAAGCCGGAGAAACATTGTTCTACATCTCGACCCGAGGACTGGCAACAGGTGATGCTGTCGTAAAAGCCCGTGCTGCTTATGAAAAAGCCCGTGCCGACTACGAACGAGCCAAAATCTTGCAAGCCGACCGCATCGTTTCTCAAAAAGATGTTGATGCCGCCCGCGCCGAATTTTTACGTGCAGAGGCCGAATATCAACCTTTGGCTGCTGAAAATGAAAACGGAGTTCCGGTAAAAGCCCCGCAAACGGGATTTCTTACCGGGCTGACAGCCGCCGCTGGACAATATGTCGATGCCGGAGCACCTCTGGTTGCCGTATCGGAAAACCGGAAACTGCGCCTTACGGCAGAAGTACCACAACGATATTTCTCCGACTTGAACGATATAACAAACGCCTATTTCTCGACCGGAGGGACAGATACGACATATTCCATATCGGAGTTACACGGCAAACTACTCTCCATCGGCCGCTCCACAGCTACGGGCACGAGCCTCATACCGGTAACATTCGAATTCGATAATCCCGGAGACTTGGTAACGGGCCTCTACACAGAAATCGCACTGACCGGCAAAAACAGTAAAAAAACAATCGTACTCCCGCTATCGGCATTGACAGAAGCGCAAGGTGTATATTACGTGTATGTGCAACTCGACGAAGAAGGCTATCAACGCCGGGAAGTAAAAATAGGCGACAGCAATGGCCGCGAAGTTGCGATTATCAAAGGTTTGCAAGCCGGCGAACGGGTCGTTACACGCGGCGCCGTACAAGTAAAAATGGCTGCGGCATCGGGAACGATTCCGCACGGACATTCTCACAACCATTAATCCGTTACCGCCATGCTCAACAAAATCATCAATTTTTCGCTTCATAACCGGCTGCTGATTATCGTCATTGCGGTACTACTCTCAGCAATCGGCATATACACCGCCTCCCGCATGGAGGTCGACGTGTTTCCCGACCTGAACGCTCCTACCGTCGTCGTCATGACCGAAGCCCCCGGTATGGCTACCGAAGAGGTGGAACGTACCGTTACTTTCGTTATCGAAACCGCACTGAACGGGGCTACCGATGTGCGCCGTGTACGGTCGTCTTCGACCAACGGATTTTCAGTCGTATGGGTAGAATTCGACTGGGACACAGACATCTACGTCGCCCGCCAAATCGTCTCGGAAAAACTTGCCACCGTAGGTGAGCAACTACCCAAAACCGCCGGCCAGCCGATTCTCGGCCCGCAATCGTCGATACTTGGAGAAATCCTCATCGTGGGATTGACTTCCGACTCGTTATCGATGCAAGACTTGCGCACCATCGCCGACTGGACGATCCGCCCCCGACTGCTCTCGACCGGAGGTGTAGCCCAAGTTTCGGTCATCGGCGGAGACCTCAAAGAATATCAGGTACAGCTATCGACCGAACGCATGCGCCGTTACGGTGTATCTCTTCCCGAGATCCTGGACGCTACCCGGGACATGAACCTCAACGCCTCGGGCGGAGTTATTTACGAGTACGGCAACGAATATGTCGTCCGCGGCATGGTGGCCGACCGGGACGCCGACGAAATTGCCAAAGGATTTATCAAACTCTCGGAAACCGGAAAGCCCATTGTCCTGAGCGATGTCGCCGATGTCGTCATCGGTGGCAAATCTCCCAAGCTCGGAGTCGCCTCGGAACGGGGTTGCCCGGCCGTTCTTATTACTGTAACGAAGCAACCATCCACCAACACGATGGAACTGACCGAACAGCTCGACCGAACTCTCGACGAGTTGCAAAAAACGTTGCCCGATGTGCATATCTCTACCGATATTTTTAGGCAGTCTCGTTTTATCGAAAGTTCTATCGACAACATCTCCAAGTCGTTATGGGAAGGTGCGATCTTCGTCGTAATCGTACTGTTCTTTTTCCTCATGAACGGACGCGTTACCATCATTTCGCTCGTCGCTCTGCCACTCTCTCTGCTCACGGCCATTCTTACGCTGAAAGGATTGGGATTCACCATCAACACGATGAGCCTCGGGGGTATGGCCATCGCCATCGGTTCGCTGGTCGACGACGCCATTATCGATGTGGAAAACGTCTACAAGCGACTGCGGGAAAACTACGCCTTGCCAAAGGACGAGCGACGTCCTACCTTGCAAGTCGTTTACGATGCCTCCCGCGAAATACGAACCTCAATCGTACATGCCACCATCATCACCATCGTAGCTTTCATTCCCCTCTTTTTCCTCGGTGGAATGGAAGGCCGCATGCTGCAACCGCTGGGTATCTCGTTCATCGTTTCTCTTTTCGCTTCGATGATCGTTGCCGTAACGCTTACACCGGTCATGTGCAGCTACATGCTTACCTCTGACAAAACCTTACGCAAACACACAAAAGAAGCTCCCGTATCCCGATTCCTCAAAAAGATTTACGGGCGAGCTCTACAAGGTACGTTGCGACACGGCCGTATGGTCATAGGTGGAGCTATCGCACTTTTCATAGGGGCTGTCGCCCTCTACACGACACTGGGTAGCAGTTTTCTCCCGCCTTTCAATGAAGGTTCGCTTACCATCAATGTAAGTACGTTGCCGGGTATCTCGCTCGAAGAATCGGACAAAATAGGCCGCATGGTCGAAGAAATACTTCTCGAAATTCCCGAAATACAAACGGTTGCCCGCAAAACCGGCCGCGCCGAGCTCGACGAACATGCTCTCGGCGTAAATGCGTCGGAAATAGAAGCTCCTTTCATTCTCGGCAAACGCAGCCGGGACGAATTTCTCGCCGACATACGCAGCCGCCTCGGAACGATCAAAGGTATCGATTTGGAAATAGGCCAGCCTATTTCACACCGTATCGATGCCATGCTCTCGGGAACGCAAGCCAATATCGCTATCAAGCTCTTCGGTGAAGACCTCAACAAAATGTACTCTCTCGGCCAAGAAATCAAACAGGCTATCGCCGATGTCGATGGAATCACCGACGTAATGGTCGAGCAACAAGTCGAACGCGCCCAACTGCAAATCATTCCTCGTCGTGAAATGCTGGCCCGTTACGGGATTACTCTCGCCGATTTTTCCCAATGGATAAGTGTCGCACTCGAAGGCGAAACTGTTTCTCAAATCTATGACGGTAACGCCACATTCGACCTTACGGTGAAAGTCGGCGACGGACATAGCCGCACGATAGAGGAAACCGGAGACCTGCTCGTCGATACGGGAAACGGAGGCAAAGTCCCTTTAAGCCATATCGCCGACATTGTATCGACATCGGGACCCAATGCGGTAAACCGTGAAAATGTAAAGCGTAAAATAGTCGTCTCGGCCAATATCACCGGGGGAGACTTAGGCGGAGCCGTAGAAGCGATAAAATCGGCTATCGATGCAAATGTCGATCTTCCGCAAGGGTACTACATCGAATACGGCGGACAATTCGAGAGTCAGCAGTCGGCCGCTCGCACCCTATCGTTCACATCGGCCATCGCTCTGCTGATCATATTCCTGCTGCTCTTCCAAGAATTCAAAAGCCTCTCCCTGTCGGGCATGATCATGATCAATCTGCCTCTTGCCCTCATCGGCGGCGTGGCAGCCATAGCCATGACCTCGGGCATAGTCAGCATTCCTGCCGTTATCGGGTTCATTTCGCTTCTGGGTATTGCCGTGCGGAACGGGATTCTACTGGTATCGCATTACGGACAATTACGGAATGAAGGTGTTGCATTGAAAGAAAGCATCATACAAGGATCGCTCGACCGATTGAATCCGATTCTTATGACTTCGCTATCTTCGGCTCTCGCACTTATACCGCTGGCATTAGGGGGCGATATAAGCGGAAATGAAATACAAAGTCCTATGGCCAAAGTGATTCTCGGTGGACTTATAAGCTCTACTCTGCTCAATATTTTTGTTATCCCAACGGTCTACTTATTCTTAAACTCAAAGAAAAAATCTCATGCGTAAACTATTTATAATAAGCATCATTTTATTCGGATCGTTACACCACTCACCGGCTCAAAACATCGACGGTGTCTTGTATAACATCGAACAAAACAATGTCTCCCTGCGCGCCCAAAAAAGTCTCGGCAAAGCGCAACGCCTCGAAATACGGGCGGGCAACATGCCCGAAGGACCGGAGGTAGAGTATATGCACTCGTGGCAAAAAAACAGTTCCGAAACGGTTTCGGAAATAAATGTAACACAAGGATTCGACTTTCCTACAGCTTACTTTGCCCGACGTAAAGCAGCCATTACCAAAGAAGAACAACTGGGCCACGAGCTAAACACTTTCCGTCAAGACCTTCTGCTCAAAGCCAAGTTGCTGTGTATCGACATCATCGCCCTGCGGCAAGAATATGCTCTATTGAAAATACGAACCGAAAACACCCGTCGCATGGCTACATCAATGGATAGGGCATTGAAAGAAGGAGAAGTCACCAGCCTCGAAAAAAACCGCGCGGACATAGAACTGGCCAACATGCAAAATCAATGCGGGTTGAAAAAAATAGAACTTGAAAGCGCCCTCGAACAACTTCAAAATCTCAACGGAGGCAACCCGATCGAATTCAACGATTCGCTTTTTGCATTACCCGAAGAAGTCATACCTTTTGAATCGATGAAAAAAGAATACGAGACAAGAGCTCCGCAACTGCTCTCGCTACTCAGCGAGAAGAAAGGGGCCGAGGCCGACTTGAAAGTAAGCAGAGCCGGAGCCCTTCCCGGTATTACGGTGGGTTATCACCATGAAATCGGAACCGGAGAGAAACTCAACGGTGTCATCGTTGGTATCTCTCTCCCATTGTGGAAAAGCCGTAGAGAGATAAAAAGAGCCAAAGCTCAAATCGAGTATGCCGACGCCCGCCTCGAAGATGAGCGTATCAATCGGGAATCGACGTTGAAAGAATTGTACGGCAAATATACGACACTGAAAACGACTCTCGAACAATTCATTCGTATAGACCTGCAACAAGAACCGGCAATGCGATATATCACAGAGGCCTATCGCACAGGTATACTCAACGAAACCGATTTCCTGAGTGAAGTCAATGCCCTCTATGAAGTAAAAAGCCAACGTATCGCCATAGAGCGCGACCTGCATAAAGTTATTGCAGAAATCAATGCTTTGAATTTATAACGAAACCGTAAAATCGTTTTTGACAAGTGGGACGGAAAATTTCCGTCCCACTTGTCGTATCTACCGGAAAAAAGAGACAAATACAGCCAACCATATTTTTTTTCACTATATTTGTCATTGATAGAATGCGATTCAGCGGAGTCAACGTTTGAAAACGTCGTTTTCATTTGTCTCAGCTCTTGCTTTCATGTATATTTGAAATATCAAACCCATATATACAGTCATGCACTTTTCTCGAATACTTTCGTCCTGCTGTGTCATATTTCTGCTATTTACCGGATACTCTTGCCGGAATACGTCCGAAACCAAACAGGACGGTGAAAAGGTAAATATCAAATATGCCGAGGGATTCGATATAACCCGTTATCCCGACTATATCAAGGTCGACTTACGCGATCCCTGGGACACGACCCGATTATTGCACCGTTATCTGCTTGTCGACAAAAAAAAGGATTTACCGCAAGGTCTTCCCGACGGGACACTGGTACGAATCCCGGTCGACCGTATGGTCGTCTACTCTTCGGTGCATGGCAGTATGCTCGATGAGTTGGGCATCGCGGGACGCATTGTCGGTGTTTGCGAATCGGAATACATTTCCGTTCCATCGTTACGCGACGGAATAGACTCGGGACGAATAACCGACGTAGGCAACTCCTTCTCCCCCGATGTGGAAAAAATCATCGACCTATCGCCCGAAGTCATCTTGGTTTCACCCTTCGAAAATTGCAGTTACGGACGTGTCGAGAAACTGGACATTCCCATCATCGAATGTGCCGACTATATGGAAAACACACCTTTGGGACGAGCCGAATGGATACGGTTCATCGGTTTATTCACCGGTCGGGAATCGCAAGCCGATTCGCTTTTTGCAACGATCGAAAGACAATATATCGAGCTCTGCCAGCGGGTATCCGGAATAAAAAATCGTCCGACCGTCATCGCCGAGAAAAAAACGGGATCGACATGGTTCGTCCCGGGAGGGAACAGTTATATGGCACGTCTCTTTGCCGACGCAGGAGCCGATTATTTCTGGAAAGACGACAAACATGCCGGCTCACTCGCCTTGTCTTTCGAAAGTGTTTTCGATAAAGCACAATCGGCCGACTTCTGGCTGTTCAAATACTCCGCACCGACCGACATAACTCTCCGGACTTTGGCTTCGGAACACTCTCCTTATTCCCGGTTCATAGCCTTCGAGAAAGGTCGGGTCTTCGGCTGCAATCTCACACGTAACCGTTTCTTCGAGGAAGTGCCTCTACACCCCGACCTTTTATTAAAAGATTTTATCCTCATTTTCCACCCGGAACTCTTCCCGGGCGAAAGATGCCGCTATTACCATCATTTACAACCATGAAGCCCCGCACCTTTCTTCTTTTCGCCATAGCACTCACCTTTATACTCGTCCTCGCCAATTTGGCTTGGGGATCGGTAAAAATCCCGCTCGATGCCGTTATCGACATTTGTTTGGGAAAAGAGGTCGAAAAAAGCAGTTGGAGCTTCATCGTCCTGCAATCGCGCCTACCACAGGCCGTAACGGCATTACTGGCAGGCGCTTCGCTGGCTACGGCCGGACTCATGTTGCAAACGGCCTTTAACAATCCGTTGGCAGGGCCTTCGATTTTAGGAGTGAACTCGGGAGCGGGACTGGGTGTGGCCGTCGTCATGCTTCTTCTCGGCGGAAGTATCGGAGGGAGCGGATTCTTTCTATCCGGGACATTGGCCGTACTCGCCGGCGCTATGGTCGGAGCCCTTGTCGTACTGGGTACGATCATCGCATTTGCCTCGGTCGTAAAAAGCAACATCATGCTGCTTATCATCGGCATTATGGTAGGCTATATCACATCTTCGGCCATATCGCTGCTCAACTTTTTTGCAACAGCCGAAGGGGTATTTTCTTACACCATTTGGGGATTGGGCGATTTCTCGGGAGTATCTACAACGCAAATGCCGTTTTTCTGTGCGGCGACACTCGTAGGTCTCATCGGGGCTTTGTTGCTCATAAAACCGCTTAATGCGTTGTTGCTTGGCGAACGGTATGCCGCCAACTTAGGCGTAAACGTCCGTCTCACCCGCATCGGTCTGTTGCTTTGTACCGGTTGGCTTACGGCAGTCGTTACCGCATACTGCGGACCTATCGCATTTATAGGACTGGCTGTGCCGCACATCGCCCGGTTGTTGCTCCGCTCTTCAAATCATTCCCGGGTCGTACCGGCAACCATGCTCTCGGGCAGTGCAGTCGCATTGTTGTGCAATCTGCTATGTGTGCTTCCGGGCGACCTCGGCATTATTCCACTCAATGCCGTAACCCCGCTTTTCGGAGCTCCGGTCATTATCTATGTTATCGTAAATCAAAGAAAAATCCAATATTTCAACTGATGGCACACACCTCTGCTGTTATCGAAGGCTGCCGGGTAACCATCGGTTACCGGGAAGGGAAACGGAAAACCGACCTTTTTACCGATATGGATTTCACGCTATACCGAGGCGAACTTACCGCCCTGCTCGGCACAAACGGCACGGGAAAATCGACCTTGTTACGGACCATGTCGGCCACCCAAGCCTACTTCGGGGGCAACATTCGACTCAACGGACGAGAACTATCTTCCTACAACGAGAGGGAATTGGCGCGCCACATCGGAGTCGTCTTTACAGAACGCTATATGGCCGGAGGACTGCGGGTTCATGAACTGGTCGCTTTGGGCCGTTATCCCTACACAGGCTTTTTCGGTCGTCTCGACGACAACGACCGCCTTATCACAGAAGCGGTCATGGAGCAAGTCGGCATCTCCCACAAACGGGACTCTTATCTCTCGCAACTTTCCGACGGAGAAAGGCAAAAAGCCTTCATCGCCAAAGCTCTGGCACAGGAAAGTGATGTCATATTGCTCGACGAACCGACCGCGTTTCTCGATCTTCCCAGCCGTATCGAAACCATGTCTCTGCTACATCGACTGGCCGAAGAAAGCGGGAAAACGATTCTTATGTCGACGCACGATGTAGAACAGGCACTCGTCTTGGCCGACAGGTTGTGGTTACTTTCGCCCGGAAGCGGTCTCGAATGCGGGACAACCGAAGATATGATTCTCGCCGGCCGGCTCGACAAACTCTTCCCGTCGGATAATATCCGATTCGATACCGAACACGGCAGTTATTATCCACTCGTACACAGCCATACTCCCATCACTCTTTCTGCCACCGACCCCACTTTATTGCATTGGGGTATCAACCTACTGAATCGCAATGGATTTTCCTGTCTCATCGATGAAAACGTTTCAGCACCTACCGAAAACGGACATACCCGCAAAAACGGAGAGATACCTCATATTTCCATCAATGCGGCAAATTGCATCTCTCTCGCGCACAACGGAACGACTTGCACACTCCCCTCTTTTTCCGCACTGGCCGATACAATCAAAAGAATGAAATAAATTCAACACTCTTTATAGAAAACCCCAGTTTTACATACTATTATTTCCCAGTATAAACACTCAAAACAAACTATTAATATAATTTATCAGCAAAATATTGTTTTATAAAAACCATTATTATAATTTTGCAAAACAATATATAATAAAATATATTATGAAAAAATTTATCCTGTTTCTGTTTTTTATGCCTTTTGCAATAGTAGGAAAGGCACAAACATTGACCGAAAGCGATCTTGCAAAAATTGATATTGAAGCATACGACAGTGGTTTTGATGGCGAAGATTATACTAAGGCTGCATCTGTTATTGCAAAGGATTATCCACCCGACAAAGACGGTGTGCTAACAAGAATATTTATTGTTGAGAATATAAATAAAACAAAAGATCAAATATACGTTGCCATAAATAATTGGTTTATATCCCACGATAGACCGAAACGTGTCATACAACTAAACGATAGAGAAGCTGGTGCGATTATAGGAGAATGTATAGTACCTTATGTTGAAGTATCAGATGTTAAAGGGGTTCATACCGATGCAATAATATTGGTACGGATAGATATTAAAGAAAATAGAGTACGCATAATCACACAAATCAAAAAATATGAAAAAGTTTTTCCGCCTATGGGTGGCTATCCAGAAAGTAGGGTAGAACAGAATCCTGTAAACCTTAATCCATTTAGAACAAAGGTAAGTAACGCGAAAGAAGGGCTGGGAGCTTTATGCAATAGCCATGTATTCTGTTTGAAAATAATTTCCGGTTTACGAGATGCTGTTATTGCCAATGCAACAGTCCCCATAGAGGCAACCGATAATTGGTAATAAGTAACTATTTTATTTTCTCTGTATTTTCTAATAGGATTCTTCGAAATGTCTAACACCTCTAAGCAGACAAACTCTCGACGATGAGACGGGCAGCTCGCTGTGGAGCTCCGGGACTTCCGAGACGGACAGCCACCTCGTCATAACCGCTCAACATGGCAGCACGCTCGGGAGTCTCTCCCAACAACGGTTCGAGAGCCCGTCGGGCATTCTCGACCGAAAAATGATGCACGAGAAGTTCTTTCACCACCGGAGCATCGGCAATAAGATTGACCAAAGAAATATAATCGACTTTGATAAACGGCCTGAAAAGCGAATAGGTAAACTGTCCGCCCCTCATAAAATAACCGACCACTTGCGGTACTCGCAACAAGGCTGTTTCGAGCGTAGCCGTGCCCGAGGTTACCAAAGCGGCACGCGATTGCTGTAACAACCGATAGGTCTTTCCGAAAACAATAGAAACCTTTCCCTGCCGCAAATAAGGTTCATAGAATCGAGGAGGGACACCGGGTGCCCCGGCAATCACAATCTGGTAATCGGGAAAAGAAGAAGCCGCCCCGATCATGATGTTCAGATTGTCTTTTATCTCGGCCAGACGGCTTCCGGGAAGAAGGGCAATGATAGGCTTATCCGACAACCGGTTTTCGGCCGTAAAACGGTCGAAAGTCTCATCGGCATCAGCACGACCGAACAATTCATCGACCGTAGGATTTCCCACATAATCGATCGCATACCCATGTTTGCGATAAAAATCGACCTCGAAAGGAAGTATCGAATACATGCGATCGACATAACGTTTTATCTCTTTGATACGATACTCTTTCCATGCCCAAATCTTCGGCGATATGTAATAATGCACCGGCAGATGCAACTGCTCTTTGGCATAACGGGCTATTTTCAAGTTGAAGCCGGGATAATCGACCAAAATCAGGGCATCGGGACGATAAGCTGCCAAATCGTTCTTGCACAAAGTTATATTTTTCAAGACCTGCCGAAGGTGCAAAGCAACCTGTACAAAACCCATATAAGCCATTTCGCGATAATGACGCACAAGCGTCCCTCCCACCTGCTGCATGGCATCTCCTCCCCAAAAGCGGAATTCGGCTTGCGGATCGCACTCGCGAATGGCCCTCATGAGATTGGCGGCATGCAAGTCGCCCGATGCTTCACCGGCTATCAAATAATATTTCATGTCGAAAATGTTTGACACAAAAATAGGTGAAGTTTCCGGGTTATCCTATTTTTAAGAAGATTTTCGATGCCTGAAATAGTCCGGCAAAATACAATAAAGCAAAAAGAAAAGCGTTATTTAAGCGATATGAAAAAGAAGGGCGTACTCATAAGCGTTATCTCGACGGTAATCGTTTTTCTCGCAACAAGCTGTTTCGACGAAAAGTTTACCGACAATCCGTCGCACGTACTATCGTTCTCGACCGATATTGTAAAATTCGACACGATTTTTACCGACAAAGGTACGGCCACCCTTTCGTTTCGCGTCTACAATCGCAATAATAGGGCGGTACGAATCGAATCGGTACGGCTGGCCGATGCCGAACATTCGGGATTCCATATCAACGTCGACGGAGAAAAAGGACCCGAAGCCGGGCCTATCGAACTAAGTGCGCAGGACAGCCTTTACGTCTTTGTAGAGGCGAATATCGATCCGACCGACGTATCGACCCCGTTTCTTGTCAAAGACTCTGTCGTTTTCCTTACAAATGGTGTGCGGCAAGATGTGAAAATAGAAGCCTACGGGCAAAATGCCGTCGTATTTCGAGGCGGAAAAATCATTTCGGCCGACACGACATTTACCGACAAGCGTCCGTTCCTCATTTACGACAGCCTTGTCGTCGCTCCCAATGCAACCTTATCTCTCACCGAAGGGACTACCCTGTATCTGCATGATAAAGCTTTCGTACGCATCAATGGACGTATGCTGGCACAAGGCTCCGCCTCAAAACGCGTTACGCTGCGAGGCGACCGCACCGACCATGTTTTTCCCGATCTGCCTTATGACTTCTACTCCGGGCAATGGGGAGGTGTACAATTCGGGCCGGAGAGTTACGAGAATCTTTGGGAATACGTCGACATGCACGGTTCGTCATGGGGAATCCGCATCGATTCGAGCGATATTTCCCGCGACAAGCTGACTTTGCAGCACAGCATCGTCCACAACTCGGCATCGCATCTTATCTCGGCCTCTCATGCCCGAATCAACGGATATAACTGCCAGCTTACCAATGCCGGCGGAGCGTTGCTGCATCTTACGGCTTGCCGTTCGGAATGGATACACTGTACCGTAGTCAATCTTTATAATTGGGACGTTATCTCTGCACCGGCTCTCACTCTTCTGGAATATTCTCCCGTCGACTCCATCGCACCCGAAATGCAGCCCCGCTTTCTTATAGCCAACAGCATCGTAACGACCCGCAGTCTTTTCATGGCACCAAGTGAAATAGATGGGTTGAATATCACTTTCGATAACTGTCTTTTCCATGTAAACGGAGAAGATGACGAAAATTTCTTATCCTGTGTCTGGGGTCAAGACCCTGCTTTTGTTGCTACGGGCGACAACTACGTTTTCGATTTCCGGCTCACCGCATCTTCTCCTGCCCGGAAAGCCGGAAGCACAGCCTATCTCAATGACACCACCGTCGTGGATCTCTACGGCATACCCCGTCCCACCGACGGCACCCGTCCCGACATCGGAGCCAGCAATTATACCCCGCCCACGCAAGAAGATGCGCTTTAAAACGTCTTTTACTTCTCCCGACAGTATCTTTCACAGATTTCTGCCCCCGACATAATCAAAATATATAAAGAGGGAGAAAATGTTTTTTCCTCCCTCTTTATTCCGTTTTTTCATAGAGACGTCCCTGATAAGCCCCCCGTTCCCGCATACGTCTCAAAAGACGTGCTGTAAACTCATGGTTTTTCAATCCCCAACGGGGTGCGATGAGCAATGTATCGGGAGACTGGGAAACAAACCGTTCGACAACGATGTCGGGTCGTAACCGTTCGACAAAATCAATCGTCAAGTCGATATACTCCTCGACCGCATAAAGGTGAAAATCGGCAGGCTCACGCTCATACTCCCATGCCATGCACGTACCTCGTATCAACTGCAACTGATGTAGTTTTACCATCGTCAACGGCAATTCCGAAAGGCGATCGGCATGAGACAACATTTCTCCCTGACTTTCCCCGGGAAGCCCCAATATCATGTGTGCTCCGACGGGAATACCTGCCTCTGCCGTGCGCCTCACCGCATCGACAGCACAAGCATAGTCATGCCCCCGATTGATTTTCAGTAGCGTACTATCGAGCGTACTTTCGATGCCATACTCCACCATTACGTAATACCGGCGGGAAAGAGCTGCCAAATATTCGAGCAACTCAGCCGGCATACAATCGGGTCGCGTACCGATGATAAGCCCCACGACTCCGGCGTGAGCCAACGCTTCTTCGTAACAAGTTACGAGACGAGACATTTCTCCATAAGTACCGGTATAGGCCTGAAAATAGGCCAAATATTTCATATCGGGATATTTACGGGCAAAAAAAGCGATTCCTTCATCGAGTTGTTCCGTAATACTCCGTCCCGTATGACAATAATCGGGGCTGAATGTCTGGTTGTTACAATAAGAACAACCGCCCCACCCCTTCGTACCGTCCCGATTGGGACAAGAAAATCCCGCATTCAGCGAGATTTTCTGTACCTTGTACGGGAAACGGGAAGCCAAATAATTTCCCATATCGGCATAAAGCGGCCGAATATGATCTGCCATCAATGCCCGAAATTTTTATAAAATCCGACAACGGCGATAATCCCTTTTTGCAAAATATCGACAGGGATATTTTCGTTGGGAGAATGGGTTGCATCGCTTTCGAGGCCGAAACCCATAAGTATGGATTTGATACCCAACACCTGCTCGAAAACAGCGATGATAGGAATACTACCTCCGCGGCGCACGGCCAACGGACGTTTTCCGAAAGCCTCTTCATAGCCCTTCTCGGCTGCTTTATACGCCGGAATATCTATCGGGCACACATAACTCTCGCCGCCATGTATCGCCTCTATTTTCACTTGTACCGTATCGGGGGCGACACGTCTGAAATGATCGATCATCAACTGTTCGATTTTATGATGATTCTGATGCGGAACAAGCCGGCTCGACAATTTGGCGTAGGCTTTCGACGGCAGTACGGTTTTCGCTCCTTCTCCCGTATAACCGCCCCAAATGCCGCAGACATCGAAAGTAGGACGTATGGCTGTACGTTCGAGTGTCGTATAACCCTTCTCGCCGAAAAGCGTTTTCACTCCTACATTAGCTTTATATTTGTCTTCATCATAAGGAACAGCCGCCAACATATCACGTTCTTCCCGGGAAACCTCCTCGACATCATCATAAAAACCGGGCAGCGTAACACGACCATCGGTATCGGTGAGAGCGGCAATCATCTGGCAAAGAACATTGATGGGATTAGCTACCGCCCCGCCGAAAATACCCGAATGCAAATCGTGATTGGGACCTGTTACCTCGACCTGCCAATAAGCCAAACCGCGTAAGCCCGTCGTGATAGAGGGAATATCAGCCCCCACCATACTGGTATCGGACACCAAGATGATGTCGGCTTTCAACATATCGGTATGCGCACGGCAAAACTCTTCGACTCCGGGCGAACCTATCTCTTCACCGCCTTCGATGATAAACTTCACATTGCAACGTAATATCCCCTCCTTCAAGGCATACTCAAAAGCTTTGAGCTGCAAGAACGACTGCCCTTTATCATCGTCGGCTCCCCGGGCATAAAGGATTCCGTCTTTGATGACCGGTTCGAAAGGCTCTGTATGCCACAATTCGAGAGGTTCTACGGGCATCACGTCATAATGCCCGTAAACAAGTACCGTAGGCCATGCCGCATCTAAAATTTTCTCGGCAAACACAACCGGAGATGCAGAGGTAGGCATGACTTCGGCATGATCGACGCCGGCAGCCAGAAGCAGTTCCCGCCAACGGGCGGCACAAGCCTCCATATCGGCTTTTCGGGAAGAGTCGGAGCTGATAGACGGAATGCGAATCAGCGAAAAAAGCTCCTCATTGAATCGGGCCTTATTCGCCTCGATATACGACTTTATGTCCATATTCATATATTTTTAAAGATGTTTTGTCTTGTTCATCAGATAATGGTCGAGCACAACCATAGCAGCCATAGCTTCGACAACAGGTACCGCACGGGGCAAAACACACGGGTCATGACGACCGCGTGCTTTAACGACGACCGGATTACCGGCTTTGTCGACGGTGGCGATATCGCGCAAAAGGGTAGCCACAGGCTTGAATGCAACCCTGAAATAAATATCTGCGCCATTGGAAATACCGCCTTGTATGCCCCCCGAATGATTGGTCTCGGTCATGACACGGCCGTCCTGTACGATAAACGTGTCGTTCATCTGAGAACCGCGATACTGCACTCCGTCGAATCCCATACCATATTCAAAACCTTTCACGGCATTGATACCCAACATCGCAGCCCCCAAATCGGCGTGCAATTTATTGAATACGGGTTCGCCCAATCCTACGGGCACGCCCTGAATGACACCGGTGATGACTCCGCCGACAGTATCTCCCTCGGCCTTTACTTCCGATATAAGTTCTATCATACGTCGGGCCGTTTCCGCATCGGGACAACGGACGATGTTCTCTTCGATACGGTCGAGATCGTAATCGGTATAGTTCCCCGACAAAGCAATGGGGCCGACCTGAGAGGTATAGGCACGCACCTTGATTCCCAAACCGGCCAATGCAGTCTTGGCCAACGCACCCGCAACACATCGGGATATCGTTTCCCGAGCCGAAGAACGTCCTCCGCCGCGATGGTCGCGCACGCCGTATTTCATCGCATAGGTATAATCGGCATGAGAAGGACGGTAACAATCCCGTAAATTATCATAATCGTTCGAGTGCTGATCTTGGTTGTAAACGACAAATCCTATGGGTGTTCCCGTAGATCGACCCTCGAAAACACCGGAAAGTATCTCCACTTTATCGCTCTCTTTCCGCGCCGTTACAATGGCCGATTGTCCGGGACGACGACGGTCGAGCTCGTGTTGTATAAATTCTGCATCTACCTCGACTCCGGCCGGCATACCGTCGATAACCCCACCGACACCTAAGCCGTGAGACTCGCCGAAGGTCGTCAAACGAAATATATTTCCAAAACTATTCATACTTGCAGGATCACATTTATATCATGGATATTGACAAAGATAATGATTTTATACGAACCTCATTCTCTTGTGATTTTTATTTTCCGCCGAAAACAATAAAAATCCGATCGGAAGCTCTTTTTTGAAACAATATCCTTTTTTATATAGTATATTGATGCAAAATTTCTATTTTTGTGTAATGTGTAAATCATAAAAATCCAAAATGATATAACTATGGAAATCTCTTATTTGTTTTTAGCCGAAGGTTTTGAAGAGGTCGAAGCCCTGACCGTAGTAGACATGATGCGCCGCGCAGGTATGGAAATACGTACCGTATCCATAACCGACGAAAAGGTCGTTTCCGGTGCTCACGGTATTCCCGTATCGGCCGATATGCTACTGAAAGAAGTCGATTTCGGCACGGCAGAATGGCTTATATTGCCGGGAGGAATGCCGGGGTCTAAAAATCTGGGTGGTTGTGCACGTCTGGTCGATGCTCTGAAAGTCCATGCGGCTGCGGAGAAACCGCTGGCGGCTATTTGTGCTGCGCCTTTTGTCCTCGGGGTTAATGGCATGCTCGAGAATCGTGCGGCAACATGTTATCCGGGTTTCGAGGGTATGTTGCATGGTGCTGTGGTGAGCGGACGTATGGTTGAGATCGACCGGAACATCGTTACGGGAAAGGGGCCTGCTGCGGCTATGGATTTTGCTTCGGCCATCATCGGTATGTCGAAGGGTGGGGAAGCCGTCGAGGGGGTGCGAAGGGGTATGTTGCTGGATATCTAATAGTGTAGGTCTTTCTTCTTTACAATAGAAAAGCCCGTAATATTACGGGCTTTTTTCTTTACAGAAATGCTATTGTATTACTATTGCTCTGTAATTGCTTTATTGTCGGCTGCAACTTTTGCTTATTAAACGGTTTTTACTCAATGGGTAATTGGTGTCGGAACTGCGGCTTTTTAATAGGTTCCGGCTGGGTTGTAAGTTTGTACGGATAATGGATCTTCGATTTTTCATGGGTAACTGCTGCGTAAGTAAATATGGTACTTTTCTTTTTGCAGGGAGGGGTATGAATCGGGTCGTGGACAGGTTATCAATCTCCATACATAGCATTTGCTCTCTTCAACAACTGTCTCTGATAAAACGGCAGAACTGCCCTCGGCTTCTCTCACAAAACATATGTCGTGTCCGCTTTATTTGGGGTGTTCGTTTTTTTACAGGGGCTTGGTTATGGGTTGTTTTTTTGTTTGTATGCGGGTGTTTTTTACGGGTGGAACGGGTACGATGATCGTCTTTTCTTTTTGCAGTGGGAGGGGTATGAATCGGGTTGTGATTCTTTGTGGTTGTTTTTATTCGGGGAGAGGTTGTTTTCGGGGTGAGGGTGGGTGTGTATATGAAAAAAGCGCCGGGGACTTTCGTCTCCGGCGCTCGAGGGGGCGGCTACCTACTCTCCCGCTTGCGCAGTACCATCGGCGTGATCAGGTTTAACTTCTCTGTTCGGTATGGGTAGAGGTGGAGCCCTGATGCTATAACCACCTTAGTTTCTTCTTCGCTTCGGGCTTTCCTCGGCCATGCCGATTGTGCTCGTCGCTTGTGATTGACTTGGGGGAAACGAGATAGGGTATGAATTCCGCTCTAGTGACTTTTTTCTTGGAAGTGTTGGGGTAATTAGTATTGCTCGACTTTGTCATTGCTGGCTTTACATCTGCAACCTATCTACGTCGTCGTCTTCGACGTCCCTCATGTGGAAATCTTATCTCGAGGCTGGCTTCGCGCTTAGATGCTTTCAGCGCTTATCCGTTCCCGACTTAGCTACTCTGCCATGCTCCTGGCGAAACAACAGATTGACCAGCGGTCAGTCCAACACGGTCCTCTCGTACTAGTGTCAGATCCTCTCAAATTTCCTGCGCCCACAACAGATAGAGACCGAACTGTCTCACGACGTTCTGAACCCAGCTCGCGTGCCAC
>OMGY01001208.1_pt1 | contig 24756 bp, 18 predicted proteins | sample 1674461 | NCBI WGS metagenome assembly OMGY01 (sample SAMN05578579, study PRJEB25193) | human gut metagenome | biome: Human Microbiome; feature: human-associated habitat; material: feces | host: Homo sapiens | place: USA:Birmingham
GCTTCCATATCGAGGGAATCCACGGGCTTTGTTGCGCTTTTTTTTACAGCGCCTTTAATTTTAATGATTTCCGCTACAATACTCAGGCTCGTTGGACTTCTTGTAATATCCAGTTGCCGTGCTGTAGCATGAATTTGACGCAAGCTTACCTGTCTTTGTGCAGTAGGTGAGCTTTTCAACTGTATCAGGCATTTTGAAAGTCTTGTCAAATGACTTATGCTTCTCATTCTCAGCGATATCACCAAAAACGTTCTTCCAAATCGCACCGATATTCTGATACTCGTTCGTAGGAATAGTGGCAGGGTTTTCATAACCTATCCAGATACCTGAAACATAGTCAGGAGTACAGCCTACAAAAGAGAGGTCAAACCAGTCAGATGAAGTACCTGTCTTACCGACAAGGTCAGTATTGTTTAGCTTAGCATATCTACCAGTACCGTCCTGCTGAGTTATAACATTCTGCATCATTCTGTTCATAACGTAAGCGGTAGACTCGCTGATAGCCTGCTTGTATCCGTCGCTCTTTTCATAGATAGCGTTTCCGTCAGCGTCCTCTACCTTTGAAACGTAGGTAACGTCATACTTCTTACCGCCATTGCCGAATATCATATAAGCGCCTACAAGCTCCTCAAGCTTAGTACCATTTGTAAGACCGCCGACAGTTACTGGTGAATAGTCAGCATCGGAGTCTGCAAGCGTAGTAATGTCAAGCTTTTCCTTGAGGAAGTTATAGGAATAAGCAGGTGTCATTTTTTTGATAAGCTGTGCAGGAAGAGTGTTCAGCGACCTTGTGAGCATTTCTACAGTTGTAAGCTGCTGATAAGACCAGTTTGCACTGTCGCCTGTTTCAGAATAGTTTACAGGCCACTTTTTGTCCTTGCCCTTTACCTTAATAGTGATAGGCTCATCAGTGAACAGGGTTGACCATGTCATAAGATCCTGATCCAGCGCTGGAGCGTATGAAGCTATAGGCTTGATACAAGAACCTGGTGAACGTTTGGCATCAGTAGCAATATTATAAACTCTCGACTCCTTTTTCTTATCACGTCCGCCAACGATAGCCTTAACATTGCCCTGGTAGTCCATAGCGATAAAGCCTGACCACAGATTATCATCCTTTTTGTTCATTTCATAGGTGGTGAAATTACTTTGCTTCTGCATTTCCTTCTCGACCTTCTTCTGCATACTTCTGTCAACAGTGGTATATGCAGTAAATCCGCCGTCATAAAGTCTTGCGGAAGCGTCCTCCCATGAAATGCCATAATAGTCAGCGATTATCTGTATAGTCTGATTGATAGCAGCGTCCATGAAATAAGATGTCGGACCCTGATCTTTTGTTTCGTCCTCATATATAGATGAGCTCGTGTAGGTTATATCGCCTGTTATTTTAAGCTCATAGTTGAGGGCTTCGTTATATTCCTGCTCAGAAATTGCACCGTTATCGAGCATATGATCCAACGTATACTTCTGTCTGAGCTTGTTGTTTTTCATATTATCATATGGGTTGTTTGCAGCAGGCCAGCTTGTCATACCTGCAAGTGAAGCTGCCTCAGCAAGGTTAAGATCCTTTACGTCCTTGCCAAAATAGAAGTTTGCAGCAGCCTGAACTCCGATGATATCATACTCCTGAGTTGTCAGTGGCACAAGGTTAAGATAGCTTTGGAGGATATCTTCCTTTGTGTAGGTCTTTTCCACGTTGATAGAACGGAAGATCTCTCGTATCTTACGCTCGATACCATGGATAGAATCTCTGGAGTCATCACCCGTGATGTTCTTGATAGTCTGCTGAGTGATAGTCGAACCACCTATCTGTCTGCCGCCGTATATCGGAATGAATACATTGACAAATGAAGCGAACGTTCTCTTGAAGTCAACGCCGTCATGAGAATAAAATCTCTCGTCCTCGGTGTACACAAAAGCGTCCTGAACATACTGAGGGATATCCTCAAGATCAGCCCATACAACGTGCTTATTGCTGTTTTTCAGAGCATAATAAAGGTCATACTCCTGTGAATCCTCATCATCTTCATCATAGTCAGGGTTGACAGACAAAAATCTCGAAATGTTGCTTGTTTCCGTCTTGTCAAGACTGATAGTTGTTGTGGTATCTGCAAAGTTAAGGACGTAAATAGTCAGAACTGTTGCAAATATAGAACAGGTGATAATGAGTATCAGGAATATCGACAGCAAAGCTGTGCCTAATATTTTGAGAACTCTGACAGCAGGATTAGTGGATCTTTTCTTTTTGCGTTTTTTCACTGCCGTGTTTTTTATTTCATCCATAAATTTAACCTTTCGTCTTTATTTGATCTGATATTATTATACCACATACGAATCAAAAAGTTAAGTCTTTTCGGTAAATCTTTAGTTTTTTTCTAAGGATTTTTTGACAGAACAAAGCTGCCGTTATTTCATTGAAAATAAAAAACGAGGGCGATCACTCGCCCCCATGAATTTTATTGCTTATTCAGCGTCCTCAGAAGCCTCGTCATCAGCAGGAAGCAAAGCTCTCATAGACAGGCTGATCCTCTTCTTGTCGAGATCTATCTCTGTGATCTGGCAATCAACTACCTGACCTACAGAAAGGATATCTGCAACATTGTTTACTCTCTGGTTAGCGATCTGAGAGATATGGATAAGACCGTCGATACCGTCAATGATCTGTGCAAAAGCACCAAAGCTTGTGATAGAAACAACAGTAGCCTTAACTACCTGACCTACCTCATAGTTAGCCTTGAAGATCTCCCATGGATTCTCAGAAGCCTTCTTATATGTCAATGAAACCTTCTTTGTTTCGCTGTCGATATCCTTGATAGTAACAGTGATCTTATCGCCAACAGAAACAACGTCTGAAGGGTGCTTGATCCTGTTCCAAGAAAGATCCATTCTTCTGATAAGGCCGTCAACACCACCGAGATCTACGAATACGCCGTAATCTGTGATAGACTTAACTGTACCCTCTACCTCAGAACCGATCTGAGCTGTCTCAAAGAACTTAGCCTGAGCTGCTGCTCTTTCCTCTCTTGCTACTGCACGGATAGAACCAACTGCTCTCTGCTTAGCCTCGTTTACCTCAAGGATCTTGAAGCTTACTGACTGCTTGAGCAGATCGTTAAGATCGAAATCTCTTCTTGGAGCTGCCTGTGAAGCAGGGATAAATACCTTAACATCGTTAGCTGATACGAGTACACCGCCCTTAACAACGTTTGTAACTGTACCTGTAAGTGTAGCGTCAGCTTCCTTAGCCTCAACTATCTTCTGGAAACCAAGAACTGCGTCAACCTTCTTCTTAGAAAGTGTAACGATACCCTCCTGGTCATTTGTCTTAAGAACGATCAGATCGATCTTGTCGCCTACCTTTACGATATCCTCTGGCTTCTTAGTAGGATCATCTGTAAGTTCAGATGCAGGAATATAGCCTGTGTGCTTTGTTCCGATATCTACGGCTACTTCACCGTTATTGATATCGGTGACAACGCCCTCAACCTTCATTCCCGTATGTATTTTTTTCAGAGTCTTTTCCAGTTCCTCCTCAAAATTAAATTCTTCGTCAACATTGTTCAACATTTCACTCATGGTCTGTTGTACCTCCTTGATTATATAAGCCGGCGTCGATGCACCAGCAGAAATCCCGATAAATTTTGCACCTGATAAGTCAATATCACATGCCCTCAGTCCTTCGGCGTCCTCCACAAGCCAACATTTGCAATATTCATCGCATATGGCTTTAAGCTTGTGAGTATTGGAGCTGTGCAGCCCTCCGACTATTATCATTATGTCGGCAGCCTTCGCAAGCTCCGCCGCCTCCTTCTGTCTTTCAGAAGTGGCACTGCATATGGTGTTATACACCACAGCCTCAGGCAGATACCTCTCAAAAAGCTCTTCGCACTTTCTCCACATATTCTTATTATACGTTGTCTGAGCCAGAATTGCAACCTTTTTTGACGAAAAATCTTTCTCTTTCACCAAATTTTCAAAATCGTCACATGAACTGAACACATAACTCTCTCCGCTGCAATGACCTCTTATACCCATTATTTCCGGGTGAGCCTCATCACCTGCGATAAGAATAACGTATCCCTCGCCCGATTTTTCGGCTGCTATCTTGTGTATCCTTGCCACAAAGGGACAGGTAGCGTCAATTACTTCCGCACCTACCTTTGCAAGCTTTTCATACACGTCCAGTCCAACACCGTGGGATCTGATAACAACTGTCTGGTCTTTCGTGACCTTATCCACATCGGTGGAGTAAACTCCTTTTGCTTCAAGGTCAGAAACTACGTTTGGATTGTGAATGATTGGGCCTAACGTTACAACATTATTTCGGTTATCTAATTCATTATACACTATTTTTACGGCTCTGTCTACACCAAAACAGAAACCTGCGGTCTTTGCAACGCAAATTTTACACTTTGTTAACATTTAATGTACCAGCTCCGTGATATTTTTCATGATCTCGTTCTTGATAGTCCTAAGAGAATGAGGGTCGGTGGCTGTAACGCCTATCTCGCAAGGCACTATAGGCTTTCCAAATCTTACAACTACACGCTTTCTGAATTTGAGCTTGCCCTCGAAATTGATACCAACAGGGACCACAGGCACCTGAGCCACAGCCGCCACCAAGGCAACGCCTGTTTTGCCCTTTCCTACCTTGCCGTCCTTTGAACGTGTTCCCTCAGGGAATATAACAAGGTTTCTGCCCTTTTCAAGCTTTTCTATAGATGTATCTATGACCTGAGTGTCGCCCTTTCCTCTTGTAACAGGGAATGCTCCGAACGCTTTTATAAGCAGAGTGAAGAACACATTCTGATGAAAAAGCTCTTCCTTAGCCATATAAGACAGCGGCACTCTTGTTGGCAGTGCGATAAACACAGGGTCCTGATAGCTTCTGTGGTTTGAAGCGAATATATTCCCGCCGTCCTTTGGGATATTTTCCGTACCCTCGAAAGTGATGTTAAAATACAGATGATAAAGTCCGATAACGATATATCTCAGCACTGTGTACCAAAACATATGGAAATGACCAAGCCTGTGTTCTTTTTTCACAGGTCTCACCGGCATTATCTCTTTTATCTTACGCTCTTTTTTTTTAGTCTTGTCGGTTATTACCTTGTAGATAGCCTCAACAGACTCTTCAAGAGTCAACTCAGTAGAGTCCACCTCAACAGCGTCATCAGCCTTTTTCAGCGGTGCTATCTCTCTGTGTGTATCGTTATAGTCACGCTGGATTATATCCTGCAATACCTCGTCATATGTAGACTTGTCGCCCTTTTCCTGAAGTTCCTTGAAACGTCTTTCTGCTCTTGCCTCAGGAGCGGCTGTGAGGAATATCTTCACTTCAGCGTTTGGCAAAACCACAGTGCCGATATCTCTGCCGTCCATGATGATGTTGTTTTCCTTTGCGATATTCTTCTGAAGTTCAAGCAGAAATTCTCTTACCTCAGGTATAGCAGACACCTTTGACGCACCCATGGATATCTCAGGCGTTCTTATTTTGTCTGAAACGTCCTCGTCATTGAGCATTACTCTTTGCCCTGCTTCTGTGTAGCAAAGCTTTATGGATATCTCACCAAGAAGGGGTTTTATCTGCTCAGGGTCAGCAAGGTCTGCACCCTTGCTTATAACATAATAAGCTATAGAGCGGTACATCGCACCTGTGTCTACATATACATATTCAAGCTTTTTCGCTACCGCCTTTGCGATAGTGGACTTTCCTGCTCCGGAAGGTCCGTCGAGAGCCACGTTTATTCCCATATCAAAATCTCCTTATCCTATTTTATCCGCACAGCTATACGCCGTGGAAAACGCTATCTGCAAATTAAAACCGCCTGTATAAGCGTCAACGTCAAGCACCTCACCGATAAAGTAAAGTCCTTTACACAGCTTTGACTCCATTGACCGTGGGTCTATCTGCGAAACATCAACTCCTCCACGAGTGATTATAGCCTCCTCCACAGGACGCATACACTTCACTGTGAACGTTAGCTTTTTCACTGTGGAAACAAGCCTTTCACGCTCCTCACGGGTTATCTGATTGACCTTTTTCTCAGGGTCGATACCGCACCTTTTTATTATAAGTGGTATTATCTTTGAAGGCAGCAGCTTTCCCAGTGAATTCTGAAAATCTCTGTTTGGAAAATCACCGAAATCACGAAGTATCCTGCTGTCAAGCTGTTCATGGCTCAGTGCAGGTTTAAGGTCGATATCCATATAATACCTTGACTTGTTCATATCACCAAGGTGAGCCGAAGCCGAAAGTACAAGAGGTCCGCTCAGACCAAAGTGTGTGAAAAGCATTTCCCCAAGCTCGTGGAAAAGTGGTTTATCTCTGTCCTCTTCACGAAGCGTCAAGGTGCAGTTTCTAAGGGAAAGCCCCATTGCAGAAGCACATTCCTCACGCTCATAAGTGACTACAGGGCAAAGTGACGGAGTTATTGCCGTGACCTTATGCCCCACAGACTTCGCAAGCCTATAGCCGTCGCCTGTTGAGCCTGTCCGTGGATAGGACTTTCCGCCAGTTGCAACGATAACGCTGTCTGCGTAATAATCCCCATGCTCGCATTTAAAACCCTCTGCTCTGCCGTCCTTTATGATAAGCTCTTTTACCTCATCGTCGATAAACTGCACACCACTGTCCTCGCAGGCTTTCACAAGTGCTTTTACGATATCCTTTGCGTTGTCGCTCACAGGGAAAACTCTGTTGCCACGCTCAGTTTTAAGCTCCACCCCAAGGCACTCAAAAAAGCTCATAACGTCCTCTGGAGAAAATCTGCTCAGTGCTGAATACATGAACTTGCTGTTGCGTGGGATATTTTTCATAACAGTGTCAGCGGTACAGTTGTTTGTGACGTTACACCTGCCCTTGCCTGTTATCATGAGTTTTCTGCCCTGACAGCCGCTATGCTCGATAACAGCAACGCTCTTTCCACGCCAGCCAAGCTGAACTGCGCAGAACATTCCTGCCGCACCTGCGCCTGCTATAACTGCGTCAAATCTTCTCACTGTGTATCTTCCTCGCTTTTTGCGTAAACGTCATACTCAGCCCATACCTTTTCAAGACGTTCAAAGGTCTGGGACACTCTGTCGATATTTCTTATTGATACCGCAACGATAAGTGCATTTATAAGGCTCAGCGGTGCAACGAGAGAGTCAACGAACGATGCCATATCGCTTCTTGCAAGAAGCAGGCTGTCTGCATACTTTGCAATAGGCGAAGCCTTTGAGTCTGTTATAGCTATAACGTTCGCACCGTTGCTCTTTGCATATTTAAGTGCCTTGACGGTCTGCTTTGAATACCTCGGGAAAGATATGCCTATCATGGCGTCCTTTTCGTCTATTCTCATTATCTTTTCAAAAAGCTCTGAAGTAGTCGTACTCTGAACAAGCTTTACATGGGGGAAAATAAGTCCCAGATAATAAGCAAGGAACGAAGCGATAGAAGCTGCACTTCTCGTACCCATTATGTAAAGGGTATTGCAGGATACGATAGTGTCAACGGCATTGTTAAAGTCCTCCTTTGAGGTTTCCTCCAAAGTACGCCTTATCTTGTCGATGTCGAGATTGAGTACCCTTTCAAGCACGTTGTCACTGCTCATAAGGTCGGAAGTGACCTCTATTCTCTGAACAGTTGTAAGCTTGTTTCTCATAAGCTCCTGCAAACCTTTTTGAAGGGCAGGATAGCCGTCATAGCCAAGCTCTGAGGCAAATCTTACCACCGTTGATTCGCTGACGCCCACGGTTTTTCCAAGCTTCTGAGCCGTCATAAAAGCCGCTTTGTCATAGTGGGAGAGAATGTAGTTCGCAATAAGCTTGTGTCCCTTTGATAAGCCTGAAAGCTTTTCATTGATAAGCGTAAATAAATCTTTTTCCATTTCTATCTATACCTTTCAGCATATTTTTTAGGCATATCGCATCATACGGTGTTGCCTTAAGCCCACAGATCCTCCTGTAGGGCGAGTATCCTTTTTCTTCTTGCTTCTGTTTTGTCCTTATCTGGGATATAAACGCCGTCCTTTAAGATAAGCACGTCACCCTCGTGAACGTCTTTTGTTTCAGAAAGCGGTATATCCTTTTTTTCTCCTTGCTCAGTTTCGCACACGGCATAGCCGTTTTCTATCCTGTCAACTATAAGAATCTCTTCCATATCACTTTTCTTCCTTTTCAGCAGAAACGCTCAGACCCTCGCCATCTGAGCTGAAAACTATCGTTCCCACATCTGCAGTGACATACAAATGGGAAGCATATTTTTTCAGCCTTGTGACAGTTTCCTCGTGTGGGTGACCATACTTGTTGCCCTTACCGCAGGATATAACAGCATATCTCGGCATGACCTTGTTAAGAAAATCGACCCCCGAAGAAGTGGAACTGCCATGATGACCTGCTTTAAGCACCTTTGCAGAAACGTCATAACCCTGAGAAAGTATATCTTTCTCCTCAGTGGTCTCGCAATCCCCCGTGATAAGAAAGCTGTTCTCACCGTCTGTTATCTTCACAAGTGTGGAATAGTTATTAAGATCATCATAATCCTTTTTGGGTGTGAAAAGCTTCACCTTACAGCTTCCAAGCTCAAATTCCATAGGCTTTGCCTGTGTTATCTTCAAGCCCTTTGCCTTTATGCTTTTGAGCATTTTCTCATATATCGTTGTGGTGGGCGTCATATCAGCCTTGACTTTCGGCATAATGAATTTATCCACCTGAAACTGGTCTATTATCTCGCTCATTTCACCAATATGGTCAGCGTGAGGGTGGGTGGCAATGAGATATTTTAACTCTGTCACTCCCTGCTTTTCAAGATATTTTTCTATTTTATTGCTGTCATCTTTATCGCCGCTGTCAATGAGCATAGCCTCCCCTTGTGATATCACAAGGGTGCTGTCGCCCTGACCAACGTCGATAAAATGCACCTCTGTCTGAGCGTGTTCCGCCGGCTTGTCCTCAACGCCTGCCTTGATAAGCAAGCTGTCGAAAGAAACTAACCCCGTCAGGTCAAGCACTGTAAAAAGCAGCACCACAAAAACCGCTATGAGCGTTACCGCCTTTTTAAGCGGTGCTGTCGAATTTTTCTTTTTCGCAGATCTGCCTGCCATGTTATCCCTTTCCGCCAGAGCTATCTTCTTGCCTGCATTTCAGCCCATTCTTCTTTTGTTATGTTTATCTTTCGTGCCTTAGAGCCTTCCTGTGGTCCTATTATGCCCATTTCCTCTATCTCGTCCATGATACGGGCGGCTCTAGGGAAACCGAGTTTCAGCTTTCTTTGCAAGAACGCAGTAGAGGCGTTGTTTGTCTGCACGATTATGGATATTGCCTGATTTACAAGGTCATCATCAGGATTTACGGAAACATTATCGCTGCCTGCCGAACCGCTGTCCTTTGGCTGCGGAGTATTCTCCTCCACCTCTGCGATAACTTCGTCGCTGTATTCTGCGGTATGCTCGTTCTTGAGGAAGTTTACAACCTCTCTTATCTCAGAAGTCGCTGCATAGCCGCTCTGCATTCTTATAGGCTTTTTAACGCCAACAGGCTTATAAAGCAGGTCACCGTTTCCAAGAAGCTTCTCTGCACCGCTTTCGTCAAGTATAACTCGTGAGTCAACGTTGCTGGATACGCTGAGAGAAACTCTCGATGGGATATTCGACTTGATAAGTCCTGTGAGCACGTCCGCCCTAGGGGACTGTGTTGCGATTATCATATGTATTCCTGCCGCACGGGCGAGCTGTGCAAGTCTTAAAACCGAGTCCTCTACCTCGCTTCTCGCAGCCATCATAAGATCGGCGAACTCATCGACCACAATAACTATCTGTGGCAGCAGGTCGATCTTTGCACGGACTTCGTCCTGCTCCTCGGCAGGCTTATTGCGTTCTTCAAGAACCATGTCGTTAAACTCCTGCAAGTTCTTTACATTGTTCGCCTCGAACATAAGATAACGCTTGTTCATTTCATTTACCGCCCATCCAAGCGCACCAGCCGCCTTTAAAGGCTCGGTAACAACAGGGATAAGCAAATGAGGTATCTTATTATAAATAGGAAACTCGACTTTCTTAGGGTCGATAAGAATAAGCTTTACTTCGTCAGGCGACGCATGGTAAAGTATAGAAAGTATGATAGAGTTTGTAAAAACAGACTTACCTGAACCTGTTGTACCTGCAACGAGCATATGCGGCATTTTGGCGATATCGCCGATAATGATATTACCCTCGATATCCTTGCCCACTGCAAAGGTAAGCTTGCCCTTTGCCTTTCTGTATTCCTCGCTGTCGATAAGCTCACGGAGAGAAACCGTATCTCTATGATCGTTCGGCACTTCTATGCCTATGCACGCCTTGCCCGGCACAGGAGCTTCGATACGAACGCTCATTGCCGCAAGGTTAAGTGCGATATCGTCTGCAAGACCCGTTATCTTCGACACTCTTACGCCTGCTGCAGGCTGAAGCTCATATCTTGTAACGGACGGACCTCTGTGTATGCCCACGATCCTTGTTTTAGCGCCATATGTTTCAAGCGTTTCCACAAGCTTCGCAGATTTCTCTTGTATCTCCTGCTGGACTATCTCGGATGCCACAGGATTTTTAGCATATTTGAGTATATCCACAGGCGGATAAACGTAAGCAGATATTTTATTATCTTTCTCAAAGAACGTTGTCTGACCGTTCTTATCAACATTCACTACTGGTGGTTTAACAGGCTCGTCCTTGGACTTCTTTTCTTCTCTGCTGTCGCCTATGGCGTTTTCTATTATCTTTTTAAGCTCTTCATTATCGGTAGTCTTAGCCGTTTCTTCAAGCTTTTCATGTGTTATCACAGGAGCTTTCACAGGGTGGACCGGCATATCTATCTTTGAAGCGTCCACCTTGTCGGTAGCTTCTTCCGCCTCTGCAACAGGTACAAAGGCTTCCGCCGCAGTGTCAGGGCCATCATCAGGATAGAACTTTGCAATATCAACCCTACCATTACGCCTTGGTTCTTTCTTCTCTCTTGGAGGCTTCGGAGGCTGAGCCGCACGCTCGATACGCTCCTCGTTCACCGCTTCATAGCTCTTTATAAAAGGCTTTGAAACTGCCTTTAGAAGCTGTGGAAGCGTAACATTTGTAAGCAGCATTATAAAAGTGAACGCCACAAGCACGATAACGATACCTGCGCCAACTCTCTTGAAAAGCGAAAGCAAAGGCCAGCCAAGCAATGCGCTTGCAAGTCCGCCGCCACGGAGCTGTTTTCCATCATTGAAAAGTCCCACAAGTTTAAGCCAGAACGAACTTCCGTCCACAGAGCCGACTTGGATTATCTGAGCCATGCCGCTTATAAGAAGCATAAGAACGCTTCCCTCCACCACCTTCGCTATGACCTTGTTGTGGGTCACATCTGAAGCTATCATAAGTGCAACATAGATTATCATAGGTGCAAACAGAAATACTGTCACGCCGAAAAATCCTCGGTTCAGCTCATGGAGCCATTTCCACAAGCCGTCTCCTTCCACGAACGTAATAAGCAGTTCAAGTATTCCGAAAAAGAAAAGTATGTAAGACCAGAAGCGTCTGTTCTCTCTTTCTCTCACTGCTGTCATGGAATTTGACTGTGGCGGCTTGCTCTGAGGCTTTTGCTGTTTTGTATTCTTTTTTGCAGCTTGCGCAGGCTTTTGTGCGGGCTTTTTCTTTGCCGCTGTCTGCTTTGGCGCAGGCTTTGAGCCTTTCTTTTGAGCTGCCATTTATTTTACCATTCCTTTCGGTATTTGTCTTATTTAAGCAAATAAAGGCAAAATGTTATTTGCCTTTATAACCCACAAAAAAGCCTGAAAACAGAATTTCAAGCTTTTTCACAGAAACTGTATTATCTTATGTCATTACTTTGCAAAGGATATAGGGTGACCCATGCACATCTCGATAAATGAGATAACAAGGACTATGACGCCAAGCACAAGGGTATAATAAGCAAACACCTTGAATTTATCCGTTTTAACGAGCCAGTTTACAAGCTTGATAGCACAAAGTCCCACAAATGCGGCTACTACAAATCCAACTGCACAGCTAACCCAATCTATATCAGCACGTGTTGAAACTGCGTCCTTGACTTCAAGCAGACAGCTCATAAGTATAACAGGTATGCCCAGAATGAAAGAATACTTTACCGATGTTTCTCTGGTCATGCCTGAGAAAAGTCCCGCTGAGATAGTCGAGCCTGATCTTGAAACGCCAGGCAACAGTGCAACTCCCTGAAAAAGTCCGACCGTTATTGCGTCTTTATAAGCTATATCGCCCTGAGTCTTTTTACCCTTTACACAACGATCTGACATAAAAAGTATCGCCGATGTATAAAGGAAACAAAGACCCTCTGCGAAAATGCTTGAATCCTCTGCAATGCCCTCAAACCAGCCCTTAAATGGCAGGAACGGTACAAGGCAGAAGCAGGAAACAATTATCATAACTATCATACGCCTTGGAGGATTCATATTTTTAAGAGTGAACTTGCCTGTAAAAATATCCTTTATCATAACGCCAAGCTCTTTTATCATATCCCATATTGTCTTCCTGAAAGCCACAAATACTGCTACCAGCGTGCCAAGGTGAAGTATCGCCGAGAAAAACAAAGCTCCCTCTCCGCTGTTTCCTGTAAAATGCTGATACAGTGAAAGATGTCCTGAACTTGAAACTGGAAGAAACTCCGTCAAGCCCTGAATTATAGCCTGAAAAATCGCATTGATGATACCCATTGCTGTCCTCCGAAATTTTGTTGTTTGTCAGAGATAAAAGCCGTCACGGCTGAGATAATGTGCCGGATCTGTGTCCACAGCAGTATCATCATCCTCAAACTCTTCTCCGATATCTACGTCAGTCCTGAATACGTCATAAAGGTCGATTATTGTCTGAAACATTTTCAGCTTTCTCCTTTTCAGAACTGTTTTCTATCATATCATAAAGGCAGTCTATCGCCTCGGAAAGCCCTCCGAGCCTGTCGATAAGCCCCTCTTTTACAGCCTGCTCCCCGTCGATAACAGAACCAACGTCCATTACAAGCTCGCCCGTTGACATCATAAGCTCACGGAAACGCTCAGGCTTTATGGTTGAATTATCGCACACAAAGCGAACTATCCTTTCCTGCATTTTGTCAAAATAAGAAAGCGTCTGAGGTACTCCCAGCACAAGCCCGTTCATTCTAACAGGGTGTATGGTCATTGTGGCGCTTGGCACTATAAATGACTTTTTCGCACACACCGCCAACGGCACGCCAATGGAGTGACCTCCGCCCACAACCATTGACACAGTAGGCGTTTTCATACTAGCAATAAGCTCTGCAATGGCAAGTCCTGCTTCCACATCTCCGCCCACAGTGTTGAGGATTATCACAAGCCCCTCTATGCTCCTATCCTGCTCGATAGCAACAAGGGCAGGTATGATATGCTCATACTTGGTGGTCTTGTTTTGTGCAGGCAAAATATAATGCCCCTCCACCTGACCGATAATGTTCAGGCAGTGTATAACGTGCTTTGCGTCTGGCAATGTGACAGAACCCATTTCCTTTATCTGCCTTATATCCTCAGCTAGCTTTTCGCACTCTACATTTTCTTCTTGTTCAGACACTCAGATACCTCCCGTTCTTCATTAGTAACTTTCGTCACAAGAGAAGTATTTGCAGTGTTCATTGAAAATATGCAGGAAACCCGCCACACCTTTAATATAATAGCACAAGTTCTACCTAATGTCAACAACTTGCAAGAGCTAAAAAAACAATTTTTGCAGGAATTTTACGCTATCCTGCAAATTATTTATAAAAAGTTTAAATCTATTTTTGATACTCCTCAGCAAGCACCTGATCACACCAAAGTATAAGATCTGCGAAATCTTCCTTGTCAAGATAGGAGAAATACTTGTTCACAGCCTCACCCTCAGCAGCTTCTATGGTGTCCGTCAGGCAATAGCCGTCAGAGGAAATGGTTATCTCTGTTTTGGTGTTCTCTTTAAGTCCTAGAGTTATCTGTATAAAATCAAGTCCCGGATCTTTAGACGGAGCCGTCCTGTATGAAGCGTTGCCGAAGCTGTCTATCATTTTCACAAGCTCGTTGTAATCATCATGATCGGCAAGATAGCATTCTCCGTATTCTCCGCCTACTTTCACACAAACCTTTGCATATGCTCCCTCGTAGATATCATAATTATAAAAGTCATCAAAGCAAGCATAGTATATGCCGCCATTCTTTGTGAGCTTGTAAAAGCCTTTGTACGCCTTATTTGTATCTATGCTGTCAGCCGATATCTTCTCAACAGAATCCCACTTATCCGAGCCGTCTGATGACACAACATTTTTACCGCCAGGAATCATAAGTGAATAAACAGTGTCCGTGCTGCTGTCATCAGCCTGCGACTCATATGTATAAAGGCTGTCAGCGGAGAATTTCTTATGCTTATAGTCACTTAAATTTCCGTCACTGTCATATTTCATATACTGCATAGGAGCGTTGCGCTCTTTATCATAAGAAAGCTGTAGAATGCCATTGCTCACCACAGTTATTTCAGTGTACTCATCAGCTTCAAGCACAACGTTTCCCGACTTGTCAAGAAGTCCCACCGCTCTGCCGTCACGATAAGTGAAGAAAAGATCTGCAAGAAGCTCTTCACATTTATATTCCTCAAAAGGCTGCTCCTCAACCTCGGCAACATACTGAGTGCTGTCAAAGCTTGTATAAAGCTTTCGTGAAAGCTCGTCAAGGCTTTTTATTTTATTCAGAAACTCCGGAAATTTGTATTCCTTGACCTTCACATTGCTTGGTTGAGCTGAGTCGCTTGTCTTTATCTGCGACACCGCAGACGACTGTGTTGTTTCTTTGTCTTTTTCACAGCCGAACATAGAAATTGTCAGCATCAATGCAAGCGCAAGAGCCGCACATTGTTTTCTTTTTGTCATTGTTATCCCCTCGTATTTTATTTTGTTATCTCACAGCACGGGCCGTTACACTATATTATAATACACAAATCTGATTTTTGCAAGATATATTAAAACTTTTTATTCTTTATCATAGCAGTATGGTAATACGCTAAATGTTATAAAAGTGTTAAATGTTTAAAAGTGCCTTTACATATAGAATGTTTTGTGCTATAATATCCTAGTGGCAGTGTTGATTTTAATAAATATCTGCTACTAATTTTGCTGTTTTATGGCAAGGAGGATAAAATTAAATGGTTAGAGCGATTGTCGGCGCAAACTGGGGCGACGAGGGTAAGGGCAAGCTTACCGATATGCTTGCTGAAAAGTCTGATATAGTAGTAAGATTTCAGGGCGGTGCTAACGCAGGACATACTATTGTAAATCACTACGGAAAGTTCGCTTTGCACACTTTGCCTTCCGGCGTATTCTATGATCACACAACAAATATTATCGGCAACGGTGTTGCACTTAATATCCCTGTATTTTTCAATGAGCTTAAAAAGGTAACTTCCGAAGGCGTTCCAATGCCTAAGATACTTATTTCCGACAGAGCGCAGATGGTAATGCCATATCACGTTTTGTTCGATCAGTACGAAGAAGAAAGACTCGGAAAGGCAAGCTTCGGCTCAACAAAATCGGGTATCGCACCTTTCTATTCTGATAAATATGCAAAGATAGGTTTCCAGGTACAGGAGCTGTTTGACGAAGAGGCTCTCAAGACAAAGATCAAGAGAGTTCTTGAAACTAAGAACATTCTTCTTGAACACCTTTATCATAAGCCTCCTATCGACGCTGATGAGCTTTTCAATACTCTTATGGAGTATAAGGAAATGGTCGCACCATATGTTTGCGACGTATCTGCATTCCTTTGGAACGCTATCAAAGAGGGCAAGAACGTTCTTCTTGAAGGTCAGCTTGGCTCACTGAAGGATCCTGACCACGGTATCTACCCAATGGTAACATCTTCATCTACACTGGCAGCATACGGTGCTATCGGTGCAGGTATACCTCCTTATGAGATAAAGACTATCGTAACTGTTGTTAAGGCTTATTCTTCCGCAGTTGGTGCAGGTGCGTTCGTTTCTGAGATATTCGGTGACGAGGCTGACGAGCTGAGAAGGAGAGGCGGCGACGGCGGAGAGTTCGGTGCAACAACAGGCAGACCTAGAAGAATGGGTTGGTTCGACTGCGTTGCAACTAAGTATGGCTGCCGTATCCAGGGCACAACAGACGTTGCTTTCACAGTAGTTGACGTTCTTGGCTATCTTGACAAGATACCTGTATGCGTAGGCTATGAGATAGACGGCGAGGTTACAACAGACTTCCCTACAACAAGAAAGCTTGAAAAGGCAAAGCCTGTTATCGAAGTTCTCGACGGCTGGAAGTCAGACATCAGGGGCATCAAGAAGTATGAAGATCTTCCTGAAAACTGCAAGAAGTATATCGACTTCGTTGAAAAGCATATCGGCTTCCCTATCACAATGGTTTCAAACGGACCAAAGAGAGAGGACATCATCTACAGAGAAAGCCCACTTTCAAAGTAATTTCAGATATCACAAAAGGCTGCGGCAAAAAGTCGCAGCCTTTTTTCATTTAGAGTGTAAAAAACGAATGATCGGCGCGTCGCATTTCTGCGAAACAGAAATTGAGCCGCTCCCCTACAACTAACGTAGATATCGTTGATTTGGTACAGGTATGATATTAAACACTAACTAAGTGTAGTTCTACATTTTGGCTTTATTGAGAAAATAGAGGATATCTTTTGGAGAATAAGCTTCTACCGCTCCGTCACGGAGAAGCGCACACTGTCCTGCGTATTTCTCGCTGAAAATGTCATGAGGCGGTATAACAAAAACGTCTTTATTCTGGGATAAAGCATGATTTACAGTATTCAGCGTACCGCTGCGTATTCCTGCTTCAACCACAAGAACGCAATGTGAAAGTGCCGAAACAATGCGGTTTCTTATACGAAAATTCTCAGGAACAGGTCTTGCCTGCGGGAAAAATTCCGAGATAGCTACCCCATGTGTTGCTATCTCACGCTTGAAGCCCGTCCTGCCACGAGGATAATCATATTCTAGCCCACAGCCCATAACAGCTACAGTGCTTCCTCCTGCACGCATCGCACTGCGGTGTGCGGCAGTGTCGATACCCATAGCAAATCCGCTTATGATATTTACTCCTCGCTCTGCAAGAAAGCTTGAAAACTCCTCCGCCACGGCTACAGAATAATCGCTTGGTTCTCTAGTGCCGATAATGGCAACACTCTTTTCAATAGACAGACAGCTTACATCACCACGGCAGAAAAGCACAGCAGGTGGACATTCTATCTGTTTCAACCGTTCAGGATAAAGAGGATCGTCAGGGGTGAGGATATATATACCCTTTTTCTCGCAGTATTCAGCCACCTGTTTCGCCTGAAAGAACGTACAGCATGCTATCTTTTCAGCCTCCTGCTGAGTAACATATCCACAGCGCAGTGACAATAGATCATCGCACATTTCTTCAACACTGTCATAATATGACATAACGTCCCACAAACGCTTGTCCGCAGGTCCGAACGCAACATCGAGCCACAGCCACAACAGCTTTCTATCTGTATTTTCAAGCATTTTTCCTGCACCTCCAGTTGGCAGATTTCTTTTAATCTTATTGTATCATATTTTATTGTTAAAAACAACAAAATTTTATAGCATTTTGGTTAAATCAAACGATTTCGGTTGAAATGGGCAAGACCATATGTTATAATGGATATTGAAAATTTGAACTTGAAAGGATCGTTGCTTAATGATAAACAAGCTTGACCTCAGCGGCGAGTGGCTGCTGTGTCTTGACAAGGAATGTAAGGGTACTGACCTTGTTTTTGATGATACAATAAACCTTCCAAACACTACTTCCAACGCTAAAAAAGGCGAATACAATACTAAGAGAGAAACAGGCTTTCTTACAGACACATATAAATTTGAGGGCTTTGCATGGTTCAGAAAAAACGTTGACTTCTCTGCTCTGCAATGTGAAAATCTTAAACTTTATCTTGAAAGAACAAGAATAACTGAACTTTATATAGACGGCAAAAAGATAGGCAGGCAGGAGAGCCTTTGCACTCCGCACATCTATGACCTGAACGAGTATATCGGTACTGGCGTGCATGAAATGACTATCTGCGTTTCAAATGTTGGCTACAAGACCAAGGGCGGACACCTGACTTCACCTGACACTCAGACCAACTGGAATGGTATCACAGGACGCATCGAGCTTATAGGCTACAAAAACGCCCACGCTGAAAATGTTATGCTTTGGTGCGATATCCACAGCAAGACAGTAAGAGTAACAGCCAACATAACAGGCGGAAAAAGCGGAAAAGCTGTCATAAGCGCTGAGAGTTTCAACAGCGAAAAAAGCCACACTCCTGAGGTGCAGAGCTTTGAATACACCGACGGCAAGCTTGACGCTTTATACAAAATGGGCGACGATTGCCTGCTTTGGAGTGAGCATGAGCCTAATCTCTACAAGCTGAGAATAGATATCGACGGCGACATGAGCGAGCATATCATCGGTATGCGTGAGTTCAGAACTGAGGGTGGAAAGTTCACCATAAACGGCAAAAAAACCTTTCTCAGAGGAAAACATGACGGCATGATATTCCCTAAGACCGCTTTTGCACCTACCGACCTTGAGGAATGGCTGAGGATAATGAAGATATCAAAGTCATACGGCATGAACCACTACCGTTATCACACCTGCTGTCCCCCTGAGGCTGCGTTTATCGCTGCGGATATGCTTGGAATTTATATGGAGCCACAGCTTCCTTTCTGGGGAACTATCACAGAAGAGGGCGAGGAAAACCACAATCAGGAGGAGCAGGATTTTCTCGTTGAAGAGGGCTTCAATATGCTGAAACTCTTCGGCAATCACCCTTCCTACTGCATGATGTCAATGGGCAACGAGCTTTGGGGCTCAAAGAAGATACTCAACGATATCATAGGCGGCTACAAGAAATTTGATAACAGACACCTTTATACGCAGGGTTCAAACAATTTCCAGTGGTTCCCTAACGTTATAGAAAATGACGATTTCTTTGTTGGCGTAAGACTTGCAAACGACAGGCTTATAAGAGGCTCATACGCTATGTGTGACGCTCCACTTGGTCATATTCAGACTGACAAGCCTGCGGCAAATCACGATTATGACAGCATTATAAGACCGCAAAAGCAGGCAAGCTCCACGGAAGTTTCAGAGGACGGCACTGTCCAGATACAGTACGGCACGACCATGAAAACTGTCAAGGCAAGCGAAGCTGACGCAGATTTTATCCCTGAAGTGCCTATCGTTACTCACGAAATAGGTCAGTATGAAACTTATCCGAACTTCAAGGAGATAGAAAAATACACTGGCTCCCTTAAAGCCAGAAACTTTGAGGTATTCAGAGAAAGACTTGATGAAAAGGGTCTGCTTCCGCTGGCTGAGGATTATTTCAAATGCTCAGGCAAGCTTGCTGTGCAGTGCTATAAGGAAGAAATGGAGGCTGTTTTCCGTTCAAGACTTCTCGGCGGTTTCCAGATACTCGATATTCAGGATTTCAGCGGTCAGGGTACTGCCCTTGTGGGTGTACTTGACGCATTCATGGACAGCAAGGGACTTATCACAGACAGCGAGTGGAGAGAGTTCTGCAATGATGCTGTTGTAATGGCGCGTTTTGACAGCTATGTTCTTGAAGCTGGCAGCAGTTTCAAGGCGCACACAGAACTTTGCAATTACAGACCTGACCTTAAAGAAGGCAAGCTTATTTGCACTCTCACTCTTGAAAGCGGCGAAGTAATCGGCAAGGTGGAAAAAGATTTTGTATCAGAAGGCAACTACACTGACATTTGCGATGTAGAGTTTACTCTCCCACAGGTCACAAAGAACACAAAGGCTGTGCTTGCACTTGAAATTGAGGGTACTGACATACGCAATCACTATGACCTTTGGGTGATACCGACAGTTGAAAAGACAGATATAAGCGGCGCATACATTTTCGACGAGGTGAACGATGAGGCTGAAAGTCTGCTGAAACAGGGCAAGACAGTGCTTATCGTTCCTGACCTTTCAAGGCCTGACAATTCTATTGAGGGCTTCTACTGTCAGGACTTCTGGTGCTATCATATGTTCTGTATCATCTCACAGATGATGAAAAAACCTGACCCTGTTGGCACAATGGGACTTCTTATCGACACCGAACACCCTGCTCTTGCAGGCTTTGCAGGTAAAAAATACTCAACGCCACAGTGGTGGGAGATAGTTCAGAACTCACGCTCGGTTATTCTTGACGACTTTAAGGGTGAGAAAAATGTTATCGTGAGAACTATCGACAACTTCGACCGCAACCACGATCTTTCACTCCTCTACGAGTATGAAAAGGACGGCGGCAAGGTGGTAGTTTGCTCATGCGATTTTGATAAGCTTTCCCACTCCCCTGAGGGACGTGCGTTCATAAAGTCTGTTGTTGACTATGTAAGAAACTAACAGAATTTTTATTACTAAGGGCTGTACTGTTTTGCGGTACAGCCCTTATTTTGTTTGTGCTTGTTGCATAAAACGTCCGCAAAACATTTGTCTGATATAACAAAAGTGCCGACACTACAGTGGCATATGGTTCACTTATTACGAAAAATGTGTTATAATTTAGGTGTATGTTATACAGGAAGGTGATGTTAAGTGCCAAAAGTAAAACGTTATAAATACAAGAATATTGCAGCGGCTCTTGCCATACTGCTTTTGATCATTCTGGGAATATCTACATCGTGCAGTTCAAAAGCTGACAGCCCTAAGAAAATTTCCGACAGCTCGTCAAACTCCTCTGCGGTCAAGGCTGACAGCAGCAGTAAAAAAGCTGTAAAAAAGCTTACGGGCAATTATATTTATGTTACCGCAAAAAACAAAACTGATATGGTAAATGGAGATCTTGTTCTCGTTAATGGCGACCACTCATTCACCGGTACAGTGAATAACACAGACACAGTTTATTCCTATTTGTTTGACAAGAACGGAAGTCAAATAATGTCCACCAGCAGCACTCAACTGACGGCTAAAAAAGAGACCTTTGAAGCCTTTGGCAAAATGGGCAATGATTTTTATGCTGACAAGAAGATATCAACACTTATGATAAACACAGCTATGCCTGCGGAAGATGATGAAGACAGCAGCTCTGCCTGCTACGAGCATGACACTGGACTTGCCTTTGACCTGCATCTTTATGACGCAAGCACAGGCGCATATCCTGAGTTCACAGGCGAGGGAGATTATAGTTGGATATCTGAAAACTGCTGGAAATACGGACTTATCCTCAGATACCCAGAGGACAAAGCTGACATCACAGGTGTAAGCCCTATGGCTTATCATTTCAGATATGTAGGAATACCACACGCTGAGATAATGACAGCAAACAAGCTTTGCCTTGAAGAATACATAGATTTTGTCAAGGACTATACATTTGAAAAACCGCTTACATTCACGGCTTTTGACGACACTGAGTATTCAGTTTACTACGTTGCCGCAGACAAGGGCAGCACCACAAACGTGCCTGTACCACTTGACGACAGCAACAATGAGCGTCCTAACACTATCTCAGGCAACAACGTTGACGGCTATATCGTCTGCGTAAATATGACAGAAAATGCAGCACCTGCTGACTCGTCCTCTCAGACAGACCAGCAGGCGGCTACAGAATAAATTTTCGGAGGAAAGAAAATGCTTAAAGAAACAGTAGAAATAAAAGTGGATTATGAAAAGGCTGGCGTTTCAAGCGAAGGCTGCGCACCTGTGCTTGATTGCTATTACAACACGCTAACTGAGGAAATAGGCAGAAAGAAGCACAAGGCTGTTATCGTTTGTCCAGGCGGAGGATATGATTGGTGTTCTGAGCGTGAAGCTGAGCCTGTTGCATTCAGATTTTTGGGTGCAGGCATATGTGCGTTTGTGTTGAGATATTCATGCGTCAAGAAAAAATTTCCTACTGACGTTCTTGAATGTGCAGCGGCTGTCAAGTATGTTAGAGATAATGCGGAGAAATTTGACATTGACCCTGACAAGATAATAGTATGCGGTTTTTCAGCAGGCGGACACCTTGCGGCAACAATGGCAAACTTCTGGAACAGCGAGCTGCTCACAAAGCCTCTTGGCTGCAACCCTGAGGACATCAAGGTAAACGGCTCTATCTTGGGCTATCCTGTTATCACATCCGAACCTGAATACACTCATGAAGGCTCAATACTCAATATTATTGGCGAGGAAAAATCATCGGAGCTCAGAGAGCTTGTTTCAATGGAGAAGAGAGTATCGGAGAACACTCCTCCTACATTCATCTGGCACTGTGCTGATGATGGCTGTGTAAGGGTTGAGAACACACTTTGGTATATGTGCAGTCTTTCAAAGTATCACATTCCATTCGAGAGCCACATTTATGAATACGGTGGACATGGACTTGCATTGTGCGACGAAACCACTGCCACATGGGAAGGTCACTATCAGCCGGTGGCGGCTCATTGGGCAGAGGCGGCTATTGATTGGGTACATAGGCTATAAAAAATACGTTGCGTGTGGCAACATAATTAAGCTAAAAAAATGACTCACATCAATTTGATATATACTCATATAGACATTTTCAAAGAACTAATATGAATGACCTATATAGTGAAATATGAACAAAACAGGTAGATACCTCAATTGAGTTATCTACCTGTTTTTATTTATCCTTTTCTCTGCACTCGTATGATCTGTTAATAAGTCGGATATGTTTTGACATGAGTCATTTTTTATCAAGAATATTGAGTATCCCTCGGGATATATGTTAAATCTGTTGGTTATCCCCAAACTTCCTCTGCGATCTCCTTAACAAGAGCAAGCTTTGCCCACTGTTCCTCCTCTGTGAGCTTGTTGCCTATCTCGCAGGAAGCGAAGCCGCACTGTGGGCTAAGGCAAAGTCTGTCAAGTGAGATGTATTTTGCAGCCTCGTGGATACGGTCGATAACAGCCTGCTTGTCCTCAAGCTCAGGCTTCTTTGATGTGATAAGTCCGAGGACTACCTTCTTGTCGCCGCTTACTGCTTTCAAAGGTTCAAAGCCACCTGAACGCTCATCATCAAATTCAAGATAATACGCACTTACATTTTCGCCTGCGAAAAGTGTTTCAGCTACACTGTCATATGCGCCACTGCTTGCATATGTTGAGTGGAAGTTGCCACGGCAAACGTGAGTTGTGATAACAAGATCCTCAGGCTTGCCATCGATAGCAAGGTTGTTTATTCTCAGCAGAAGTCTTTTTATATCCTCAAGTCCTGCGTCGTCAACTCCAAAAATAGCCTTTGCATTAGGGTCAACTATCATGCCCCATGAGCAATCGTCAAACTGAATATTGCGGCAGCCTGCTGCATAAAGGTCAGCGATGACTTTTCTGTAGCCCTTTGCGATATCCTGAACAAGCTCTTCTGTATCGTTATAATACTTCTTTGTGTTCTCCAGTGCGAAAGGCATTATCATCTGCTCAAGAAACTGTGCAGGTGCAGGGATAGTCTGCTTTGCGACTGTATTCTCGTCCTCGAGAGCCTTAACAAATTTAAAATGCTCAACAAATGGGTGGTCGCCAACTGATACCTTGCCTGTGAGGTATGTATCGTCTATCATTGCTGCCTCGCCATGGAAAGGCAGACCTGTCTGTGTCTTGCTGTGACCAACGCCGTTGAAGCCCCACATAAAGTCAAGATGCCATGTTGCTCTGCGAAACTCGCCGTCTGTGATGATATGATAGCCAGCCTTTTTCTGTTTTGCAACGAGGTCAAGGATAGCCTTATCCTCTACCTCTTTAAGCTGCTCGGCTGTGATAGCGCCGTTTTCAAAATCTGCTCTTGCCTTTTTCAGATAGTCAGGTCTGAGAAAGCTGCCCACAAAATCGTAGCGGCATGGTGCTTTGATATTATTGTTCATTTTCATTACCTCTTTCATTTTACTATAGTTTATTTCCTATTGGTTTGCTGGTATTTAGTATAGCACGAAAAAAGGCGATAGTAAAATATTTATTTCTGTGGGATAGATATAGTTTCAAACTATATCGGATCGAATAGTTTGCTTGACTTTGGGGCATATGGTGTGGTATAATGAATAATACGATATAGTTAGACGATAAATCGAGATTAGATAAACAAAGGTATGTAATATGATAAAAATTGTGTGGTCAATAAAAGATATAAATAAATATCAAACAGGAAACTTACCCGATAATGCAATAAAGATAGAAACGCCTAAGAGCGTCGATGAACTGATGAAAAAAGCGTTGCCGATAGCTGTAATTCTATGTGTTTTACTTTTTGCCGCTATGCTTGGTAAAACCATTGTGTGCAAGGTGGTCGTGATCTCTCCAATATTTATTCTGGTGGGATTTGCTTTAGGCTTTTTATTGTTGATAATTCACGAGTGGTTACACGGAATCGTTTATCCTAAGGACGCAGATGTAACAATAGGAAGAATTAAAGGAAAGACAACATTTGTGGCATTAGCATCATATCCATTAAAACGAGATAGGTTTATATTGATGTGTCTGCTGCCTTTTGTTCTTGGGGTGATTCCTTTTATATTATTTTTAATTAGTCCTGCCGAATTTAGAGTATTTAATGGATTGAATTTTGGTATGGCGTGTATGGGTATGGTTTCGCCATTTCCAGATGTTTATAATGTCCTTACCGTTCTAAGGCGCTCTGAAAAAAACGATTCAATAATGTTCTACAAAAATGATATGTACAAGATCTCTTGAATTTCCAGACTGTAGGTTTGTCAATCATATTGGACACTATTATTAAGAAATTCGATAGGCGAA
>OMGY01001217.1_pt1 | contig 24556 bp, 21 predicted proteins | sample 1674461 | NCBI WGS metagenome assembly OMGY01 (sample SAMN05578579, study PRJEB25193) | human gut metagenome | biome: Human Microbiome; feature: human-associated habitat; material: feces | host: Homo sapiens | place: USA:Birmingham
CGACGCAAGGCTTCCAAATCCGGTAATCACTCTGGCCGCAGTGCCGGATATGCCCGTCTGTGTGACCGCCATCAGCATCGCTCCTATCACAAACAAAAACACCCCCGCCGCATGCAGAAAGTTTCGCTCCCACTTCCCCAGCCTCCGGTAAGGCTCATCCAGCCGGAGCAGGTGCACGGTCTCGTCTCGTTTCCAGTAAATGATCAAAACAGCGATCCAGAACAGCGCATCCACTGCATACAGCCATCCGCCTTCTGACGGATATTTCCCTGTCAGCGTATATGGGACCGCATAAAATACGGATACGATCCCCATCAGGAACCCAAGCACAGGAACCGTCAGGAATATTCCCCGGATTCTTTTTTCCCTTCTTACGATTACCATGTAAACAGCAAAGAAGCAAACAGGGAAAGCCGAAAAGATATCCTTGCTCATTCCCGGACATATCTGCACAAACAGCGTTGGCACAAGAAACGCTACTGCAAACAGGATCTTGTTCCTTCTTCCCGACATTCCCGGCTCCAGGTAAACCACTCTGCTGATACACACAAGCGCCAGCAGGATCTCCGCTGCAGATATACAGTTATAGATTACCATCCCCCATTTTGCTCCCATCATTGATCTCCCTCTTTCAGATATCGGATCACCGCCCCCTGAAACGCCGCTCTTTTCCCTCTCCCCACAGGGATCTTGCTTCCGTCTGCCAAAGCGACCTCTTTCCCGTCAAAAGACTGTATCTTTTCCAGATTTACAATGTAACTTCTGTGCACTTGAAAAAAAGCTGTTTCCGGTAACTCTGCAAGCTGTTCCTTTAATTTTTTCCGAACCAGAAAACGACCTTTTTCCGTCTGTATATCCAGATATACATTTTCACTTTTAAAATATAAAATTTCATTTAGCGGAAGATAATATTCTCTTCCGCTCTGGCTGACCAGCAGACGCCCCCTGTCCCTTTTCTCATTTTCCACTGCCTCCAGCGCACGGTGCAGCTTATCTTTTTCCAAAGGTTTCGTGAGAAAACGAAAGGCTCCAACCTCATATCCTTCCGGCGCATATTCACGATGACTGGTCAGAAGGATCACCGGCGCCTGACATCCTGCGTCCCGCAATGCTTTTGCCGTCTCAAATCCGTTCATCCCCGGCATTTCTACATCCAGAAAAATGCAGGTGTAAGAAAACGGCTCTTTTTTTACCGCCTCCTCAAGCTCCTTTCCGTCAGAAAACGCCCGCACCTCCAGATCCAGGCTGCGGTAATACGCCTCCAGCTCTTTTCGCATGATTTCCAGAAAAACCGGCTCATCATCACAGATCCCGATTCTCATCATTATCCCCCTCTTACGTTTTTTACCATTCTAGCATAAATGTTCTTCTGGCGAAACTGATATTACTGCAAAACGGCGGCACGGGTTTCTTCCGTGCCGCCGTTTCCCATATACTTATATTCAATTTTACCAGCATCGCCGATACCATGGAGATCCGTATACACTTGCAATCTTCACCACATCTCCAGTATGAGGCGCGTGAATCATCTGCCCGTTTCCAATATAAATTCCAATATGGCTTCCGTAGCATACCAGATCGCCAGGCTGCGGGTCACTGACCGCTATGCCACAGCCTCCCTGCGCCTGGGATGTCCTCGGCAAAGAGATTCCCGCTACTGCATGGCAGTATTGTACCAGCCCTGAACAGTCAAAGCCTACACCCGCCGTTGTCCCTCCATAAACATAGGGTACGCCCAGCTGGCTGTATGCCGCATTTACAATGGTCTGTGCCACAGACGTATTTCCGCTGGAACTTCCTGTATATCCGCTGTTTGATGTACTGCCGGAGCCTCCGGAACTGCTGCCGCCATCCGTAGTACCCCCGGAACTTTCTTCCGAAGCAGTGTCCGTATTATCAGCCTCTCTGGCTATCGACTCCTGTGCCGCCGCTTCTGCAGATGCCTGGATCTGTTCATCATAGTCTGCAATCTGGGCCTTTGTCTCCTCCAGCTGCGCATTTAACTGGGTTTCCTGCTCCTCATAGTCTGCCTGCTGGCTTTCCAGGCTTGCCTGTTCTGTTTCCAGCGTGTCTTTTAATTCCTGGATCTCGTTCTGCGTCTTCTTTAATTCCTCCAGCTGCTGCCTGTCATAAGAGTGCACATTGCTTACATATTCTGCCTTATTCAGAAAATCCGAGAAATCCTTCGCCTCTAAAAAGACTTCCCAAAGATCCGATTCCCCATTTTCATACATATACTTGATCCGGACTTTCATGTCTGCATACTGCTGTTCTACTTTTGCCTGTGCTTCTTCCAGATCCGACTGTGTCTGCGTGATCTTCTCTCCTGTCTCGATCAGCTTTTCCTCCATCTTTCCGACTTTGTCCAAAAGCTCGGTCAGCTGTGCCTGCAGATCTTCCGCTTCACTTTCCGCTAACAGGTCACAATCAATGACCTGTTAGCGGAAAATGAAAAGCTGGAAGCAAGGGCAAAGGCCAGTGAAAAAGGCAAGATGAAAGATACGATGGAACGGGCAAAGCTGAAAAGCGAACTGGACAATTTACAGCGGCTGGTTGACCGTATCCCGCCGGATATACTGGCGGAACTGAAACGGCAGCAGCGGCACACGGTAAAGGAAAGGTGATAGATATAAGCAGAAATTTTCGCCGCCTCTGTGCGGCATTGTACCTTGAAAACTGAATATGGAGGACACTGGATGGCAAAAAGCGAAAGCGATATTTTTACACCCCGGACAGGGCAGGTCATACAAGCAGAGAACGGCACGCAGTATTTTGTATGTGGGAACAACCGTATAAAAATCTCCGAACACTTCGCCGCAGGCGGGAAGCCCCTCGGTGATCTGATTGTAGATGTGGTGCGGCATACCGCAGAAAAAGCCGCTTCAACCTGATAGCCCATCATTGATAACACGCCCACGCTTATGATATAATTGCCATAGAGCAAAAGTATTGTAAGCGTGGGTTGTTTCTTTAGAAGGAGGATTTTTAACGGTGAAACAACCTTACAATACTACGATTTACAACACGGCGCTTTATATGAGATTGAGCCGGGACGATGAACTGCAAGGAGAAAGCGGGAGTATTCAGACACAACGCATGATGCTCCGGCAATATGCCGCCGAGCATGGCCTGAATGTCATAGATGAATATATCGACGATGGATGGTCTGGAACGAACTTTGACAGGCCGGATTTTCAGAGAATGATTGATGACATTGAGGACGGGAAAATCAACTGCGTTGTTACGAAGGATTTATCCCGCTTAGGCAGAAACTACATTCTGACCGGCCAATACACGGAAATCTACTTTCCCAGCAAAGGCGTCCGCTATATCGCTGTCAATGACAATGTGGACACCATCAACGGAGAGAATGAGCTTGCCCCATTCCTCAACATTCTGAATGAAATGCACGCCCGCCAGACCAGCAAAAAGGTAAAAGCGGCCATGCGGACACGGTTTGCAAATGGCGCACACTATGGAGCCTATGCCCCGCTGGGCTATGTCAAAGACCCGGATAAGAAAGGCCATCTTCTGATTGACCCGGAAACAAGGTGGATTATCGAAAAGATTTTTGACCTTGCCGTTCATGGCCGGGGAGCCGCCAGCATTACACGGATTTTGGTCGAAGAAAAAGTACCTACTCCCGGCTGGCTGAATTTCCAGAGATACGGCACTTTCGCAAATATCTATGCCGGAGCGCCGGAGGAAAAAGCCTATGCGTGGACGATAGCGCAGGTAAAAAGTATTCTGAAAGAGGAAACCTATATCGGACACAGCGTCCACAATAAGCAGACCAACATTTCATTCAAAAACAAGAAGAAAGTACGCAAGCCAAAAGAGGAATGGTATCGTGTGGAGAACACCCACGAAGCGATTATTTCCGAAGATGTGTTCCGTCAAGTACAGGAGCAGATTTGCAACAGGCGCAGACGGCAGAAGAACGGCACAACGCAGATATTTTCCGGGCTGGTAAAATGTGCGGACTGCGGCTGGTCGCTGGCCTATGGTATGAACAGCCAGAACAAAAATCCCTATGCCCACTACCATTGTAGCAAGTACGGGCAAGGATTGCACCAGTGTTCCATGCACTATATCCGTTATGATGTGCTTTACGCCTATGTCCTTTCCCGTCTGCAATACTGGTCTGTGCTGGCACAGCAGGATGGGGACAAACTTCTGAAACGGCTACTTAACGCCAGCGACAAGGAACGCAATACTGCAAGGAAGCGGCAGACAGCCGAACTGAAAAAGGCGGAAAAGCGCAAAGCAGAAGTAGACACCCTGTTTGCAAAAATGTATGAGGACTGGTCTGCCGGACGCATTACAGAATACAATTTCAATATGCTGTCCGAAAAGTATCAGGGCGAACAGCGAGAATTGGACGCAAAAATTGAACGGCTTCACGAAGCGATGGAGGCCGCCGCCCAGACAGCGGTTGACGCTGAAAAGTGGATAGGTCTGATGAAACAGTATGTCAATCCCACAGAATTGACGGCTGAACTTCTGAATACGCTGATTGAAAAAATCCTTATCCATGAAGCGGTCAAAAGTGAGGACGGAAGCCGGGAACAGGAGGTAGAAATCTTCTACCGCTTTATCGGCAAAATCGAATGACACATCTTGAGATACCCAACAATATCTTTAACTAAGGGAAACTGGCGAGGGCTTGCCCGACATTACCCTGCTGCCCTCCATTGCGCTATATTATGCCAAAACAGTTGACCAGCTGCTTGGCTGTGACGAAGCAGCTCAAAACAAAAAAATAGACGAATTTATAAAAAAGTATGACGCCAACCAAACTGCCGGCAAAATAGAGGAAAATATAATTTTGATGCGCAGCGCCCTGACAGAATTTCCTAATAATTTACTGCTTATGTCCCGTTTAGCACACGCCTTTTTTTCAGCACCAGGGAAGTATATCTGGATGAATGCATTCTGCTCTGCGAAAAAATACTAAGCAAAAGCGTTGACGATAGTCAAAGATATTCCGCGCTTCAAACTCTTATTTATGCGTACAGCCGCAGGAAGGATTATAAAAAAGCAAAAGAATATGCCGAAAAACTGCCCGATTTATATTGCACCAAAAACATAGTGCTTGAAAGCGCATTAACAGGCGAAGACCTTTTGAAATTAACCCAATGCAAAATATTATAACCTTAATAAACCTTATAAACCTTTCTGCCGGATGGATGGTGCGCGCTAAGGAATATTCCTCTGAAGATAAGATTTTTATATATGAAACCATAGCTAAGCTGTACAATCTGTTTTTATACGACCAAAATTATGGTTATGAGCACATCCGGCTTAATACTCTCTGGATAAATATTGCAAAGGAATATGCCAGAACCAAGAACCGGGATAAAACAATATACGCGCTGAAAAAGGCATACTTCCATGCGCATAAACTGGATAATTTCAAATCAGGCAAATATACCTCAATATTTGCACATTCAATCAGCTGTTCAAAAAATGAAATTGTCAAAAATTTTGAAAAAAGCTATATTGAATTGCTCAAAACAGAAATGGCGGACGAGTGTTTTGATTTTATGCGCAGTACAAAAGAATTTGAGCAGATTATTATATAATAAACAGGACTGCGGCCGCCGTCCATTGACCAAAGCACTTACTCAGCAGCCGCGCCTTTATAAATTAATCCGCATTTTCCAAGCTCCTGACGCTTAAGCAGTTCAGGAAGAGCTTTTGCACTGAGCTTCCAGCGCGGCATATACCTCCCGGCTCTGCCCCTCATCGCAAAGCAGGACTATTACATCCCCTGCCTGAAGCAGCGTGTCCCCATGCGGCACAATCTCATTTTCCTGCCGCTTAACCGAAACTATGAGCGCATTTCCCGGCCATGAAAGCTCTCTGACCTTCTTTGAGCATGCCGCCGAGCCATAACAGACAGGAGATTCAATAAGAAGCTTTTCCCCCGTCTGAACAGGCTTATCTTTCCTTATAAGACGGGACAGGAGCATATCATATACAGGTCGGGAATGCATCAGGTCGGCAACTGCATAAGCAGTAAGGGATACCAGGGATAACGTCAGCAAATGAGAAAAGCTGCCCGTCATTTCGCTTATCAATATTATGCCTGTAACAGGGGCCCTGACTATTGCCGAAAACAGGCCCGCCATGCCCAGGATGACAAAATTCTGAAGATGGGCATCCAAGCCGCACGAATTCATTAAGCCGCTGAAAATACTGCCCGCAGCGGCTCCCAGAACCAGCATTGGAAGAAATATTCCGCCCGGAGCGCCCGAACCGAAGCTGAGCATGGAAAATAGGAATTTCATCAGGAACAGCAGTATTAAAAAATCCAGGGGCTGCGCCTGCGAAACCAGCTCCACCAGATTATGGCCGCCGCCCAGCACTGCCGGATAGACCACAAGCAATATTCCCGCAATCATAAAAGGAATTAAAAGCCTGAGATATTTTGTTTTAATTTTTCCATACAAATCCTGAGATTTCCGCACGCAGAAATTGTACAGCGCTCCTGCCAGACCCAAGAGAACGCCCAGAACCAGAACCGTCCAGTAGCTGCTAAGGGGCATCATCTGAGCGGCAGAAAAGTCAAATACCGGCTTCAGGCCAAAAACGTAGCGGGAAATAAAATCCGCTGTAATAGAGGCAGACATGGAGGATAAAAGCACGTCTACCGAAAAATTTTTATGCAGTTCCTCCAGAGAAAAGAGCACGCCCGCAAAAGGCGCGTTAAAGGCCGCAGCAAGGCCGGCGCTCGCTCCGCAGGTCATAAGCATTTTTTCTTCAGTTCTTCCCCGCCGCGTCAATTTGGACACGCCTTTGCCCGCCATTGCGCCCATCTGTATGGACGGCCCTTCCCGGCCCAGGGACAGCCCCGCGCCTATAGCCAGCACGCCGCCGGTTAATTTGGCCAACAATACCCGCCACCATTTCTGGCAGAGCGCTCCATGCAGCTCCCCTTCCACCTGTGGTATGCCTGAACCGCTTATATACGCGTCCCATTTCAGCAGCATATTTACCAGTGCAGCCAGACCCGCCAGCACAAGCATCCAAATTAACAGCGCCCAGGGATGAAGAGAAATAAAATTTCTGACATACTGCCGCGCAGTCTCGGCGCCCTCTAAAGCTATGCGGAAAAGCACGGCCACCAGCCCGGCGGCTATTCCTACACCTATTCCCTCTATCACCAGAATATATCGAAAACTCCTGAACCGCTTAAGCAGCCTGGCCGTAACGGTCTCTTCCCCCTGCCGCATATTCCGCACCCCGTTCACTTTTTTATGCGTCAAATAATATAGGATCCATTTGCTAGGACCCATTTGCGCGCCAATTATTATAGCACCAACGGCGCCGCATGTCGATGGAAAGAATGCTATTTCCCATATCAAACCTGTTTGTTATCCTGCAAAACGGCACCGCCGGATACCCTTTAGGCGGAGGGAAACCCAGGCCTGCAATCCAACAGAATAGGCCGCTTGCAGCCATGTAAGCCCCAGTTGGCTGATTGTATTCTTTCTGATTTTTCCGCAGCTGCTTTTATGCAGACGGCAGTTAAAATCCCTGTTCCTCATATATGCCGCCGTATCAAATTTCAGTCGCAGCGCCTCTTCTTTTTTGCAGCCCTATATTTCCGGATAAGCTTATTTCTTACAGGAATACCCACACATATAATAAGAATTACCGCTAAAATTGTGAAATCCATATTATGCCTCACATTTCTTTGTTTTTCATAACCCTAATGGAAACCCAGACGGACGCGGCATACATAGCGGCCACCAGCGCAATAACAGGTATTATCAGCAGAACAGGCGAATTTGCCGCCGCATTGATAATAGGATTGTCCGCAGGAATTTCCGGAATAAGAAACAAAGCCACCAAAAATCCAGCAACAGGAATATACATAAATATACGGCCTTTAATAGAACCGAATTTATAATATCCGGGAATTTGAAACACCGTATAAAGCGCAAACATGAACAAACCGGCCATAGCTGCACCGGCTATATCCAGCGTTTCAACCCTCTCCCCCATTAATCGCAGCACGATTGGCTGAATGATAAGAGAAACCGCAAGAGCAATCGCACCCAGCGCAAGAATAAATAGGTACCGGCCTATTACCATTTCGCTTTTCTTTACGGGTAAAATTCCATACAGCCGCTCCATGCCGTTCTTTTCTGTAATAGAAAAGGTGTAGCCTGTCGTCATAGCAATAAAACACATTGCAAAAGCGACTCCCGTCAGCAAAGAACGGTTGATTGCCGCAAATGCAGCAGGAAGGAGCATTGTAAAGCAAATTACTTTGATATAGGGCTTTATAAGAGCAAAATCCAATTTAGCCGCCTTTAATATATTACTCATGATGTTCGCCTTTCTCAGATGTAAACACAACAATCTGGTCAATGGAAGCCGGTTCAATGCTTAAAGCGGAGAATGTCCCAATATCTTCGGTTTTTACCAGCGCTTCAAAGCCTGTAGAAAATGTGCGGATGCCAACAGCTTTAGCATTCAGTTCTGCGGACAGCTCATTGAGCCCGCCTTTGACGATACGGAACATATCGGTAAATTCGTCCTTGCTGCCGCTGAAAAACAGTTTGCCATAGCTGATATAAGTGATATAGTCGGCAGCGCGCTCCAAATCGGCCGTAATATGAGTTGAGAAAAGAACGCTGTGCTCGCCGTCCTCAATATATTCTGAGAGGATAAAGAGCAGTTCATCTCTGGAAACCGGATCCAATCCGCTGGTGGGTTCGTCCAGAATCAGCAGTTTGGCATCGTAAGAAAAAGCGCAGGCCAGCATCAGCTTCATCTGCATCCCTTTTGAAAGTTCTTTCACCTTTTTATCTGGTATAATATCAAATTTTCTCAGCATTTCAGCAAACCGCCGAGAATTCCAGTTTGGATAGAAAGCCGAAACAGCTTTTGCAGCCTGCTTTACTGTCCAATCATCGCTGAAATAATTGTTGTCAAATACAACCCCCAGCTGGGCCTTTGCCTTTTGCTCATCAGCAATGTTATCCAGCCCCATAATTTTAATTTCGCCGCCGCTGCGCTTAAGCATATTCAGAATAAGTTTTATTATAGTTGTCTTGCCAGAGCCATTCGGCCCGATCAGCCCCATTATATAGCCTTTGGGAAGAGTAAAATCAATATCACGGAGCCAAAAACCTTCAAAAGCCTTGGACAAGTTTTTTACCTCTAAATAATTAGCCATCTGCGTTCGCCTCCAATAATATATCTAAAAGCTGATGCAGCTCTTTGCTGGAAAGGTTTGCAATTCCCGCCGCTTTTATAGCCTCTGTCAAATTGGCCTCGACGTTACGGATCAACTGTTCCTTCATTAGTTCAGAATCCAGCACATAGCACCCCCGCCCCTGAACATTCTTAACAAAGCCTTCCTGTTCCAGTTCCGTATAAGCCCTTGCAACCGTCAAGACGCTAATCCTCAAATCCTTAGCCAATGTCCTCAGGGAGGGCAGAGCCTCTTCAGCTTTAAGCTCTCCCGACAGAACAGCCGCTTTTATCTGCTGTTTAATTTGTTCATATATAGGCACTCCCGATACATTTGAAATAATCAGCTTAATCTCGCTCACCCCACTGTTATTACTGTTATATTATTATATATAACAGTATAGCACATGCCGCTTTATTTAGCAACAGAAATAAAAGGAATTTTTAAGCTTTCAGACGCAGATTCTGACTGCTCGGTATTTAACGCAGCATTTCGTGTTGCATTTTAAGCAAAAACAGCTGTTTTTATGAGCAAAACTCTTAAACTCCGATAATACATTGAAACCCAAAAATGCCCGATACAAGGCAAAATAAAAAAACGCCGCGCATGCGGCGTTTTTAGTTTGGTGGGGATAAAGGGGCTCGAACCCCTGACCTCTTCGATGTGAACGAAGCGCTCTAACCAACTGAGCTATATCCCCTTAGGTAGGATATATTATAATGCAACCTGCAATAATTTGCAAGTAATTTTTACAGCGGGAAGTAACTTTTTCAAGCTGGAGCATATAATGATTACGGGAACACTGAAAGCCCATAATAATGTTAAAATCCTTTACTTATAAACGGCTGCTGTCCTGCCGGCGGCGGAACAGTTGAATGCGCATAAAACGCCGCCGGAGAACGGAGCCAAAATGAGAAACAGCTGTAATTGCACGCGGCAGGCCGCCCGCAGTGCGGTCATAAATGACTTTACCGTTACCAACCGCGCAGCAGGAGATATAACCGTGCTGGCTACAAGGATATTTGACGGAGTGCAGCGCCGCATGGATTCAGCGCCGTGCACAGTAAACATACAGAGCGATATTCAGCCCGCAAGCCTTATCAGCGCTTATACCACCGACCAGAGGGCATGGGCGGAAAATACCTACATAAGCGAGTATAACCAGCGCTACCAGCTGGTAGAATGCGACATTGTCTGCCCCGGCCAGGCGATATTTAACGATGCCCAGGGCACTGAGCACAGCGCCTACTGCACCATAACCATACCTTATTCAGCGCTGATGATGTTCCCTGAGGATGCGCTTCTGCCTGCCTTTTTAAGCTGTCTTTGCAGTGCGAGCGTAATTTCGGCAGTCCAGAATACCTCGCGCGCCTCCAGCTTTAACGCATACTTAAGCGGCGCCCTGGCCGTATTTACTTCCTCCTATCTGCCCGTGCAGCTGAGCGGGAACGGCCAGTTCTATCCGGACGATATTTCATGCAGAACCGCTTTTACCACTTCCTCCAATAATACCAGGCCTGTTTTTACCAATTCGCAGATAAACGCGGACGACGGCACCTGTAACTGCCCCAGGTAAAATTCGCTTAATAGGCAATAAATATCCCCCGGCGCAACCGGGGGATTTCATAGACAGATAAAGCCCTCTGCTGCTGTCGGCACGCGCACAGCGCGTTGGCGGGGTCTGCCAGCAGCGATTCTGTTGCTTGGCATCCGCAAACGGGCTTTTCTAGCTTTATATGTTTCCCATTCTCGCCTGCTCCGCCGTCTGCTCTTCATAAAGCTGGCGCTTGATGTACTCTGCAATCCGTTTCGTATCCTTCCTCGCCGTATCTGCGTAGTACCCGCGGCGCCAGAACTCCCGGTTCAGGTATTAGTACTTCTGTTCCTGAAACCTTCCGTATAACATCAAACTGCTTTATGGGAACCTTAAGGGAAGAAGCTCAAAACAGAATATTTCGGGAGTATCTCCAAGAGCATGTGTACATGATCCGGGCGCTCCTCCGCCACTATGATTTTTATCTTCTTACATTCGCACGCCTTTCTCAGTATTTTTTCCCGCTTCCGTCCTTTTCTCTTTATAAAATGCCTTCCTCCGCTATTTTGGCGCATACGTGATATGATATTGGCAATTCCATTTCGTATGCGATAAACTGTTGATGTCGTTCATTTTGAGTGGCCTCCCTTTCCTTCACACAGCCGCTAGAGCGCGCTCTTATTTTAGCAAAGGAAGTTTCTCCTTGTACATTCCTTAGCATAAGCCTTTTCTGGAAATCTCTTGCCCAGCAAGTAGTTTTATGAATCAATAAAAGAGGACTGAATTTATTTCAGCCCTCTGAGCGTTTAAAAAAAGCCGGCATGCTTTTAGCCGGGAATGAGCCTGGAAATCAAAGATTTCCCGACTGCACTCTATACCCGTTATATACCACCAGCGCCCTTTTAAAACCGCTTATAAAGCGGTTTTTAGCTTATACGGAGTTTTCCCGCAGCACCTGCCGGCAACAAAAATGCGGCTAAACGCCGCAAATAGCCGGGGCAGGCCTCTTCCCCGATGTTTTTCTCTGCTCTGCACAGCCTTTTTTGTTCTCCATCACATCTGCCCCTATTGCTTTTAAGATCACTTTTCTCCGGTACTTTTGAGTAAATCCCGCCCGGTATTTATAGAGGGTTAAATTTATTTCAGCCCTCTAAAAATTCTTCAAGCAGAAATATAAGCTTCTGAGCTGTGATCTCAGCAGGAGCGTCATTTTTAACCGTGATATCCGCATATCCTTTATACAGCCTCTCCCGCTCATGAAACATTTCCAAAACTCGCTCGCGCGATGTAAACAGCGGCCGCACCTGCGCATCGGCACGCAGTATATCCTCTATGTCCCGCTCCAGATATACTAAAATCCCTGTTTTCCCTAAAATGGACATATTTACGCGCGAAAGCACAACCCCGCCCCCTGTAGCTATAACGGCGCCGCCTCTCTCCGAAGCAGCGCGGCAGGCCGCCGTTTCCTGAAGGCGGAAATACTTTTCCCCTTTTTGAGCAAATAACCGGCGTATACTGACCCCCTCAGCCTCTTCCACCATTTTATCCGTGTCCAGGAATTTTAGGCCCAGCTTTTTTGCAGTCAGCTCTCCTATTGTGGTCTTGCCGCAGCCCGACATGCCAATAAGCACTATATTGCTTCTATTCATCCTCTCACCGCACTTTTATAATTGCCCAGCACCTCAAAATATTCAGCCTGCTTTTCGGCGCGGGACAGCGCTTTTTTAACGTGCTCTTCATGTATGCTGCCCTCAAAATCAATATAGAAATAGTATTCCCAGCTCTTATTATAGATGGGCCGGGATTCTATCTTGGTCAGATTAATGCCCTCTTCAGAGAAAATATCCAGCATCTGCGCAAGCGCGCCGCTCGTATGGGACAGAGAAAGATAAATGCTCATCTTATCCGCGTCCTCAGCCGCCTCAAAGCGCGAAGATACTACTATAAAGCGGGTGTTATTGTTCTTATTGAAATTAATGCCGCGGGCCAGCACGTCCAGGCCGTACTGCTGGGCCGCGCGCAGGCTGGCTATGGCCGCTTTGGACGGGTCGCCTGTCTCCGCCACATAGCGTGCGCTGACCGCCGTATTATAATAAGGTATCTGCTTCCATAAAGGATGCTCGGCTAAGAAATCCCTGGACTGGCTCAAGCCCTCATTATGCGAATATACCTCTTTGATATCCTGGATGCGGGCGCCCGGCACTCCTAAAAGATTCTGCTCTACCTTAATGATATGCTCGCGCACAATATACGCGCCGTATTTGCGCAAAAGGTCGTATACCTCGCTTATGCCGCCCGTTGAGCTGTTTTCTATGGGCAGCACGCCGTAATCCGCGTCCTTTGTCAGGCTTTTGAGCACCTCTTCAAAGCTTGCGCACTCCTTGGCCTGAGCATTCGGGAAAAGCTCGCTGAACACCTGCTCGCCGTAAGAGCCTTTAACCCCCTGATATGCCACCACTCCCGCCTCATGGGCAGGACTGATATTCTGGAGCAGCTCGTCCATGTAGCTGTTATCCTCGCCCCAAAACAGCCTGCTCTGATATCCGCGGCTTATCTGAAGCAGCTTTGAAAAAAAGGCTGTCAGGTCGCCGGTAAATTCGCCTGCCTGGATTTTAGAAATATCCCTGAGTATTTCCTGCTCCCGCGCTGCGTCCAGAATGGGCAGGTTATTGTCCCGCTTATATTCAGCCACGCCGCGTACCAGCTCCATCCTTTTAAGGAACAGTTCGCTGAGCTGATTATCTATGCCGTTAATCTTTTCCCTTAATTCCTTTATATCCATAAAAAATACCTCCCGCCGCAAAGCGGCAACATTTTATTTACATATTTACAGCCGTATTATAAACTGCCGGCGCGCAGCATTAAATCGTACAGCGCTATTGCCGCGGCGCTTTCAATTACCGGCACTGCGCGCACCGCTATGCAAGCGTCATGCCTGCCCCGGATTGCTAAATCTTCCTGAGTCATGCTGCCTAAATTTACGGTATGCTGTTTGATTGATATGGAGGGAGTGGGCCGCATATTAACGGTAAAAGCTACGGGCATGCCGTTGGTTATGCCCCCGTTAATGCCGCCGCTGTTATTGCTCCGCATTTTTATGCGCCCCTCCTCCAGCATTAATTCATCGTTAAACTGGGAGCCGCGCAGCTCGCCGGCCTCCGCTCCCCGTCCAAAAAATAATCCCTTAACTCCGGGAACCGAAAACAATATATGCGCCAGGCAGCTTTCCACCGAATCAAAGAAGGGTTCTCCTATTCCAACCGGAAGGCCGGTTATAAAGCATTCTATTCTGCCGCCTACTGAATCCCCCGCCTTGAGCGCCTCGCTTATCTCTTTTTTTATTTCCTCGCCGTCCCCCACGCAGGGGAAATCCTTATGCCAGACCTTCTTGAATTCTTCCGGGCACAAGCTGGGAAAAGAAGCGTCCAGAGCTTTCCCCGCAGCAGCCAGATGCGCGCCTATAAAAATCCCCTTTTCCTCCAGAAAGCTGCGTGCCAGGCTGCCCGCGGCGGTAAGGGGAGCGGTTATCCTCCCTGAAAAATGCCCGCCTCCTCTGTAATCGTTAAAGCCCTTATATTTTACATGCGCCGGATAATCCGCGTGGCCCGGCCGCATCAAATCCTTTAGCTGCTCATAATCCCCGCTGCGCGTGTTTTGATTGCGTATTATAAGGCAGATGGGCGCGCCCGTGGCCCGGCCGTTAAATACGCCTGATAAAAATTCGGGCGCATCTGATTCCCGCCGGGGCGTCGTCCCCTTTTGGCCGGGCGCACGCCGCCGCATGTGCATATTTATATAGTCCATTGGGATTTCCTTTCCCGCAGGCACTCCCTCTATTACGCAGCCTATAGCCGCGCCGTGCGATTCCCCAAAAATGGATATCTTAAAAAGTTCTCCTATTGTCATGCTCATTTTTTCTGCCTCCCAGCCAATTTATCCTTCCGTCCAGCCGTTCCCTTTATGCTTTCAGGCGTTTTTGCTGTCCCGCCTTCCTTGCCGCGCTTACAGTCTTTTAAGCGCTGCGCACGCTGCTGCCGCCTTACGGCCTTTTAAGCGCTGCGCCCCATGCTAAAGCCTCCGCTAAACCTTTTAACCGCTTTTAGCCCGCCGCTGCATTCAAATTACAAAGAACTGTTAGAATGCATAGAAATTACGTCTTTCTGCGTTGTTTCCTCTCCATGTACGCCCGGTACATGTCCCTTACCGGGCATAAATTTTATACGTTCTTACTCTAAGATCTAAAACGGAGGGGATTTCTTCATTTTCAAAGCAAACGATAAAAGCGTACCATGAGAACGCTGATTGAGGATAACGCAGGAAATGAAGAAATTATCCCGTTATGAGGCGTGTAGTTCCTTATATAATGATGGTAAGTCGCTGCCCGGCCTTTCAGCCGTCATATTTTTCTATCCGGCCGCCCAGCTTTATATAATGCTCCCAAAATTCAGGATAGCTTTTATTCACGCTCTGCGCGCCCAGAACAGTTACCGGCCCGCGCGATTTAACCGCGGCTATAGCCGCCGACATGGCTATGCGATGATCCCCGAAACTGTCGCACACCCCGCCGTCTAAAAATTCCTTTCCCTCTATAATGAGCGCATCCTCTTTTTCTGTTATATTCCCGCCCAGGCCCGATATAAGCATGCTTACCGCGTGCAGCCTGTCGCTCTCCTTAAGCCTCAGTCTTGCGGCGTTATATAAAATGCGCCTTCCGGGGCTTAGAGCGCATAATACGGCCAGAATGGGCACTAAATCCGGGTATTGGGAGACGTCGCATTCTCCAGGCATTGCTTGAAACAAATCGGCTATCGCCCTGTCCGGCTGGAAAGTGCCCGGGTTCAGCCCAATAACGTCTATATCGCAGCCCAGCCTGTCCGCGGCCAGCCAAAAGGCCGCCTGGGAATAGTCCCCTTCGCATTCAAGGGTGGCCGCTTTGTATGCCTGATTGCCCCTTACAAAATAGCGCATGTGCTCTTTTTCCCAGACTACGCCGAATTTTACCTGGATATCCCTGGTCATATCCACATAGCCTGCCGACTGAAGGGGGCTGTTCAGCACTATCTCTGAATCTCCGTCAAGCAGGGGCAGGGCCAGCAATAGGCCGGTAAGATACTGGGAAGAAATATTTCCCGAAAGGCTGAATTTATCCGGAAGCAGCCGGCCGCTCACCTTAAGCATGCCGCGCTCCTTATCCTGCTCAAAATATATGCCCTGCCTTTTAAATATCCTGAAATAATCCTCCAGCGGGCGGCTCATGAGCCTGCCCCGGCCCATGAAAAAATATTCTCCGCCTAAAGCAAGAGCCACAGGCAGCATAAAGCGCAGAGTAGAGCCTGATTCCCCGCAGTCCAGCACATTTCCCTTTTGGCCTCCTGCTTTAACGGTCAGCGCGTCCCCTTTTGCTTCAAAAATCCTGCCCAAAGCGCTGAGGCAGTTCTTTGTAGCGCTTATATCCTCAGAATTTCCGCAGTTATATATAATGCTCTCTCCGTCTGACAGCGCCCCGCAGATAAGCGCGCGGTGAGCAAAGCTTTTAGAAGGAGGGATTTTTATTTTTCCTAAAAGCCGGCCCGGCTGAATGACAACTTTCACCTTGCAAACTCCCCAATCTATCTTATCAAAGGCTTTCGATAAGCTCCTGAACCGTCATTTTTACTATTTCGCATTCCCCTATCCGTTTTAAGAGCACCAGATTTATAAAACCGTACTCCATCTTTTTATCAAAGGCCGCTTCCTCAGCCGCCTCTTTAGCCGGTATGGGCGGCTGGGTGCTTAAGCCGTATTTTTCAAGAGTTTCAATTATTATTTGGCTTTCCCCTTTGCTCAGGCCGCATAAGCGCGAGCTTAAATCCAGCAGGGCGCATATGCCCCAGGCGACCGCCTGTCCGTGGGAGCAGGCATATTTAAGCCTCTTTTCATAAGCATGCCCCAGGGTGTGCCCAAAATTCAAAAGCTTGCGCACGCCCCTGTCATATGGGTCGGCCTCCACCAAAGAGCATTTTATCCGGCAGCTTATCTCTATGGCTTTAGCCATATCCGGCCGGCTCTCATTTAAAAGCTCTATAAGTTCAGGGCTTTTTATACAGCCGTATTTTATAATCTCGGCCATTCCGCAGGAATATTCCCTTTTGGGCAGAGTAATTGTAAAATCAGGGTCTATAATAATGAGTTCGGGATTATAAAAAGCGCCCGCCCTGTTCTTGCCGCTGGGCAGATCCACGCCCGTCTTGCCGCCTATGGAGCTGTCCGTGCAGGCCAGAAGGGTAGTAGGTATTTGTATTAAACGCACTCCGCGCAAATATGTAGCCGCCGCAAAACCGCCCACATCTCCCGGAACGCCTCCGCCCAGAGCCGCTACAATATCCGTTCTGGTTATGCCCGAAGCGCTTAAAAAATCATATATCTCTGAAATAGTTCCAAGCGTCTTAGATTCTTCCCCCGGCTCAAAGGCGTATATATGCGGTTCAATCCCCGCTCTCTCAAACGCGCCGGCTATATCATGCCCATACAGCCCGGCCACATTTTTATCGGTAATTATTCCCGCCCGGCGCGCTCCCCGTGCCTCAATAAGCTTATCTAAGTCTAAGCGCGCTCCCGGCTGTATGACTATTTGGGTGCTGTCTGCTGCCGCTGAAAGAGTATAGCTGAATTTCATATGCTTCTGCCCTCCACTTCTGCTAAAGCGCGCAGCTTTTCCATCAACAGCGCAAAACTCTGGGGCGTCAGGGACTGCTGCCCGTCGCATTTAGCGTGAGGCGGGTCGTTATGCACCTCTATAATCAGCCCGTCCGCCCCCGCGGCTATCGCCGCCTTGGACATAGGCTCAACCAGCCACCACATGCCCGTGCCGTGGCTGGGATCTACTATAACAGGCAGATGGCTCTCCCGCTTAAGCACGGGTACGGCGCTTAAATCCAGCGTATTGCGGGTATAGGTTTCAAAGGTGCGTATGCCCCTCTCGCACAGTATGACGTTCGGGTTCCCCCCGGCCATTATGTATTCGGCAGCCATAAGCAGCTCTTCAATGGTAGCCGAAAGCCCGCGCTTGAGCAGTATGGGTTTAGAGAGCATGCTCAGTTCCTTGAGCAGGACGAAATTCTGCATGTTCCGCGCCCCTACCTGTATAATATCTACCTCATCGGCAAAGATTTTTATATTTTCGGTGGACATTATCTCTGAAACTATGGGCAGCCCCGTCTTGCGGCTGGCTATCTTTAAAAGCTCCAGCCCGTCCAGCCCCAGCCCCTGGAAGGCATAAGGACTGCTCCTGGGCTTAAAGGCTCCGCCCCTTAAAAGAGACGCGCCCGCCCGTTTAACCTGGCGCGCAATATTAAGCAGCTGCACCTCGCTTTCAACTGAACAGGGACCAGCAATAACCGCTATTTTGTTTCCCCCGATTTGGACACCGCCGGCGTCTATTACCGTATCCTCCCTGTGAAACTTGCGGTTGGCCCGCTTATACGGCTCCTTAACCTTTATTATGCGCTCCACCTCTTCAAAGCGGCTGAGCGCGTCCGGGTCAATATTTGAAGTGTCCCCCGAAAGCCCCAGCATAACCTGGTCGCCGTTAATATATTGGACGTCGGCGCCGTTAGCCTCAATATGCCTGGCCAGCTTTTCTATATCCTCCTGTTTTGTCCCCCTGCGCAGTACCAGCATCATTTTAAAATCCCTCCATGCAATAAAAAAAGGAAGCCTCGCGCCGGGCTTCCTTTAAAAATCTGAATTTTTCCGGCGCAATTTATGTATGGCTAAAAGACAGGTTAAAGTAAAACCCGTCAAAAAACATAAAGAAGCCGTTTGATAAACTGCGAACCGTCATAAAAAATTCTCCTGCTTGAATTTGCTTTATTTTAGCGCTAAAACGCAAATGTGTCAACCACATTTATGCACCCGCGCCGCTTCTTAAAAAAATTATCCGTATTTAAAACCCGTTTATTCCTAACTGCCCCGTTTCCCGGCAAAGCTCCGCTTATTTAAACCCGGCCTCGCTTCAAGCAGTCCAATCTGCATAAAACCGCGTATTTAAAAGCCCGGCCAAGCCCTGCCCTTTTCAAAAAAACCGCCGCTCACATATCCCCTTCTTAAAAGCCCGGCCAAGCCCTTCCTCTTTCTCAAAAAACCGCCATTCAAATGCCCCGTTTTAAAAACCCGCCAAGCCCTGCCCCTTTCAAAAAAACCGCCGCTCAAATACCCTCTTCTTAAAAGCCTGGCCAAGCCCTGCCTCTTTCTCAAAAAACCGCCATTCAAATGCCCCGTTTTAAAAACCCGTCAAGCCCTGCCCTTTTCAAAAAAACCGCCGCTCAAATACCCCCTTCTTAAAAGCCCGCTCCTTTTTCACTTGAAAGATTGCGCAAAATAGTATAAACTATATAAGAATATATCTAATAAATAATTATGGAGGTCTTTAAAATATGGCCAAACGGAAAAGCAGCCGCGCGCGCAGAAAATCAAAGAAGGGCTATTCAAAGCTTATAGCATTATGCGCTGTTGCAGTCGTGCTGGTCACAGCCGCGGTACTGCTGACAGTTCTGCCCTCACGTTCACCATCCCCCACCCAGCTGGCCGGAACGCCATCCCCCACCGCCGGCGCAGTACAGACCCCTTCTCCCGATGCAACAGAAACAGTTCAAGCCAGCCCAACGCCGTATGAAGAGCCTGAAATACTTATCCAGCTTATGGGGGACGTACTTCTGCATGATACAACCACCCTTCGCGGCGCCCTTCAGTCGGACGGCACCTATGACTTTTCTTCCTATCTGGACATCATCTCCCAGAGCATAAACGGAGATTTGGCCATAGCCAATATAGAAGCCCCCATAGACGCCAACGGGGACGGTTCGGGCATTTCAGGCTATCCCCGCTTCAATGTGCCCCGCGCTATTGTCACCGCCCTGAAAAACGCCGGAATCAATCTGGCCCTGACGGCCAACAACCACGCGCTGGACAAAGGCTATACGGGCCTGCAAAACACCATAGCCGCCCTTGAGGATGAAGGCATGGATCATTACGGCACCTTCACCTCCCAGGAAGAGCACGACGCCTATAAAATAATAGATGTAAAAGGTATCAAAGTTGGGCTTTTGGCCTATACTGACAGCGTAAACGGCCTTATGTCCCTTATTCCGGAGGAAAATCAGGATTACTGCATTAATTTAATCGGCCTTAATTCAAACAGCGACCTCAACCGCATGGAAGAGGATGTAAAAAATATAAGGGAGCAGGGCGCGGAATTTGTAATTGTCTCCCTGCACTGGGGACGGGAATATACCAACGCTCCCACCGAGCGCCAGAGAGCTATTGCCCAGAGCCTGCTGGACAGCGGCGCAGACGTAATTATGGGCAACCATTCCCATTGCGTACAGCCCATAACCAAAAAGGAAATAGAATTTGAGGGAAAAACTAAAACTGTTGTAGTAGCTTACTCAATGGGCAACTTTTTAGCCGACCAGATGAGTCTTGAAAAGGACGAAAATATGACCCAGCACAGCTTCATCCTCAATCTGAACGTAAAGCGCGCTCAGGACGGCACGGTATACCTTGCCGACGCAACCTATACCCCCACTTTTACTCACAGGGATTCGGTAGGCTCAGGGGTATATGCCTATAAGGTGCTGCCCGCAGGCAAATACGCCAACGCCCAGAGCCGCCCCGATATATTTGCCAGTGATGAAAAATGGGCGCTCTGCAAGCAGGCCTGGGAACGCACCCAGCGCATAGTGGGCGATATGATAGAAGCGCGCGAGGAATAGCGCCGTTGAGCGTGTGCAGAACATTGCGGCCATAATGAAAAAGGCGCGCAGGAGTATTGCGCCGCGGAATGCAATATATGTCTGCAAGCCTGCCGCGCACCTTCTCCCTATGCCTGCTGCGGTCTTTTATTAAAGCTCCCTGCGCACAACACGGCCTCCCCTTTTACACAGGCTTATTTCTGCGCCGCCGCCCATTTATATGCGGCCTCCTGCGCCTCTTTTAACTTTAGCCGTCCATTTATGCATATTGGTAATCGCGCTTTGTTGCGCCATTATGCGCTCTCTTTTGCGGCTGGACGGCTATTTTAGGCGCTTTCCTGCGCGGCTGAACGGCCCGAAAATCTAATTTATATATAAACGCGCCAAAGGCTGCGTTTAAAGCTTTTGAAAGGACGTTTGATTTTGTTTAAGCTTACCCGTTTTCTTAAGGATTATAAAAAGCAGGTTTTTTTAGGGCCTTTTTTCAAGCTGTGCGAAGCAATTCTGGAGCTGTTGCTGCCCTTTCTAATGAAGGAGCTTATAGATAAAGGCATAGCTTCGGGCGACACAGGCTATATAATAAGAATGGGCGTATTAATGCTGTTTACTACCATTCTGGGGCTGGCATGCGCGCTTGTATGCCAGTATTACGCCTCTATCGCCTCCCAGGGCTCAGGCACGGCGCTGCGCAACGCCCTTTTTAAAAAGATTCAGAGCTTTTCGGGAAGCGAGATGGATAAATTCGGAAGCGCGTCTCTTTTAAACCGGGTGACTAACGATACAGTGCAGCTTCAATATGCCGTGGCAATGCTCATAAGGCTGGTTATACGCGCGCCCTTTTTATGTATAGGCGGACTGGTTATGGCCATGATAATAAATCTGAAGCTTTCGCTGATAATTCTGGCAGTAATACCTATTTTTATAATTGTATTGTACCTTATAATGAAGGCGTGCGTTCCCCTGTTTAAATTAATGCAGAAAAAGCTGGACGGCCTGGCCGTGCTCTTAAGGGAAAACCTTTCGGGCGTAAGGGTAGTCCGCTCCTTTTCGCGCACTGAGCAGGAACGCCAAAAATATGCGGACGCCTCGGAGAACTGGCAGAAAACCGCTTTAATAACAGGCCGGATCTCCGGCCTTATGAATCCCCTTACAAATTTAATCCTCAATTTTGCCATGCTGGCCGTGGTAGGCTGGGGCGCAAATGAAATTTCGGCGGGCAGCATGACAAAGGGAGATATTGTAGCGTATGTAAACTACCTGACCACCATACTGCTGGCGCTGATAGTGGTGGCTAATCTGGTTGTTACCTTTACCCGCGCCGCCGCAAGCGCGCAGAGAGTAAACGAAGTATTTGAAACAGAGCCCCAGGCCGCCGTATGCGCGCATCCCATAACAGAAACAGATAATTCCGAGCCCATAGTAAGCTTTGAAAATGTTACCTTTTATTATCCGGGCAGCTCCTCCCCCGCCCTTAGGGATATAAGCTTCAGCCTCAAAAGGGGGCAGACACTGGGAATAATAGGGGGCACAGGTTCGGGCAAAAGCACCATTGTCAAGCTGCTGGCCCGATTGTATGAGCCGTCCGAGGGCAGAATCCTTTTCAAGGGCGTGGATTTAAATAAGCTGAACCCTGAGATCCTGCACGCGCAAACAGGCTTTGCCTTTCAAAAGGCCCAGCTTTTTTCGGGCACCATAGCGGATAATATAAAACTGGGCCGGGATTTAAAAGATGAGGAGGTCCGCCGTGCCGCACAGGACGCTCAGGCGGAGGAATTTATTCTGGGAAAAGAAAAAGGATATGATTCCCTGCTGGAGCAGGGCGGCAGTAATCTTTCGGGCGGGCAAAAGCAGCGCCTGAATATAGCCAGGGCTATCGCAGGCCGTCCTGAACTGGTAATTTTAGACGATTCCTCCAGCGCCCTTGATTACGCCACCGACCTTAAAATGCGCCGCGCGGTTCTGGGACGCAGCGACAGGGCGGCGATAGTTATTTCACAGCGCCCCGCGGCCATTAAGGACGCCGCATTGATATTGGTTCTGGATAACGGCTGTATCGCAGGCGCGGGAGAGCATTCCCAGCTCATGGAAACCTGCCGGGTATATGCCGAAATCTGCCAGTCGCAGGGTATCAAGGCTCAAAGCAAGGAGGAACGGGCATGAAAAGAAAGAATATATTATCCAGTCTCTGGCAATATATGAAAAAATCCCGGCTTTCTCTTGCGGGCGCTGTAATTTTTGCGCTGGCTTCAGGCGGCCTCTCCCTGCTCGGCCCGTATTATATAGGCCGGGCCGTGGACGTTATAGACCAGGCTTCATGGGAAAAAATCCTGTATTATCTTATATTCCTGGGAATAATTTATCTGCTGAGCGCATTATTTATGTACCTGATGAATATATGCACTAACGCGCTCGCCTATAAAACCACCGCGCTCTTGCGGAAGGACTGCTTTTTCCACCTGACAGATCTGCCCATAGGCTATATAGATTCGCACAGCCACGGAGACATATACAGCCGGCTCACAAACGATGCCGATACCGCCTGCGAGGGCATGCTGCAATCCATCTCCCAGCTGCTTTCGGGGATTATAGTAATTTTAGGCTCTTTCGGCTTCATGCTGGCCCTCTCCCCTTTAATAACCCTTATAGTGCTGTTAATAACTCCCGTATCCTTTTTAATAGCCTATTTTATAACTAAGCATTCAAGGCGCAGTTTCAGGGAGCAGGCCGCTAAGACGGGCGAGCTTTCGGGTCTGGCCGAAGAAATGCTGACGGGCGCGGCAGTGGTAAGCGCTTTTGGCTATAATAAAAAAGCTATTGCCCGTTTTGAAGAAACAGACCAGCAGCTCTATCAATGCGGCCAGAAGGCGCAATTTTATTCCTCCCTAACCAATCCCACCACCCGGCTGGTCAACAACGCCGCCTATGTAATTGTGGGCGTGCTGGGGGTGTTTATGGCGCTGGACGGACGCATGTCTGTCGGAACTATTCTCAGCTTTTTAACCTACGCAACCCAATTTGCCAAGCCCATCAACGAAATTACAGGGGTTATTTCCCAGCTGCAGTCCGCGCTGGCCGCGCTGGAAAGAATATTCGGCCTTTTAAGCGAGCCCGCCCAGCCTGACGAATCAGCTAAAAAGACAGTTGAACCCGAAAACATCCGCGGAGAAATAGAATTTGTGCACGCCGAGTTTTCTTATGTGCCCGACAAAAAGCTGATAACAAACTTTTCCTTCCACGCCCAGCCCGGCAGCATGAACGCGATAGTAGGCCCTACGGGCGCGGGCAAGACTACGCTGGTCAATCTGCTTATGCGCTTTTATGAGCTTAACGGCGGCAAAATTCTATTAGACGGCATGGATATAAAGGAAATTAACCGGGACAGCCTGAGAGCCTGTTTTGCCATGGTATTGCAGGACACCTGGCTTTTTAACGGAACCATAAGGGACAATATCGCTTACGGCATGCCCCAGGCGACAGACGAAGAGATTATACGCGCTGCCAAAGCCGCCTATGCGCACGATTTTATCTCCAGGCTGCCCGACGGATATAATTCCATAATCAGCGAGGACGGCGAAAACCTTTCGCAGGGAGAAAAACAGCTGCTCACCATTGCGCGGGCTATGCTTATGGATCCCCCAATGCTCATTTTGGATGAAGCAACCAGTTCTGTTGATACCCGGACCGAGCAAAAGATCCAGCTTGCATTTAAAGCGGCTATGAAGGGGCGCACCAGCTTTGTTATTGCCCACCGGCTGTCCACCATACAGGATGCGGACGTTATAATAGTTATGAATAAGGGAGATATAGCGGAATACGGCAGCCACGAACAGCTTATGAAGAAAAAAGGATTTTATTTTAACCTGTATAACAGCCAGTTTGCACCCGCTGAAGAAAATTAAAAATCAGCCCTGCCTTTGCAGGAAAAGCTGAACCGAACCAGAAAAAGCGGACAATAGACCAATCCCCCTGATGTAGGAAAATAGAAGTACATCAGGGGGATTGGTATTTTATATTAAGCCTAAAATGGGGGCGGGGGCGGCGCAGAATTTTGGCGCCCGGATGGGCGCCAAAATCGCGGCG
>OMGY01001225.1_pt1 | contig 24507 bp, 22 predicted proteins | sample 1674461 | NCBI WGS metagenome assembly OMGY01 (sample SAMN05578579, study PRJEB25193) | human gut metagenome | biome: Human Microbiome; feature: human-associated habitat; material: feces | host: Homo sapiens | place: USA:Birmingham
AAAGAAATGTACCTATGGATTTCAGGGACTAAGAGACATGGATTCAACTAAATAGCCAGCTATATGAAAAAGATTTTTTTTATTTTGCTAGTGCTTCCATTATTATTCACTTTTTCTTGTGCCGGGTATTCATTCCTTATCGTTCTTGAATCGGTAGAATCCCCTGTAAATACTCGACAACAATTCGGTGAAAACAAAATTACGACCTTCCAAAATGACGGTAAGGATATCTGCCGGTATGAAGACGATTACATAGATATCATTTGGCAAGTGGGAGAAAACTATTTCTTTCTTGCCATGAGAAACAAAACCAAACACATCATAAAAATCAATTGGGACGAGGCTTGTTGCGTCGATTACAACGGTATGACAGGAAGAGTATTGCATCAAGATACAAATTCACAGACAGATATGAACCCCAAGGGATTTCTGCGATACCGGCAGGAGCAACTCTCTGTGATATAATTATCCCGACAGACAATATATCTTACAATAAACGTTCAGGTTGGGGAAGTAAGTCTCTGATTCCTTGTAAAAAAGGGAATAGTATAGAAAGCGTTGATATGGCATCATCTTTCATAGGGAAAAAGATATCTGTTATTCTTCCTATTATCATAGAAAACGTGCAAAACGAATATACGTTTACTTTCAATGTCGTAGATTTTTGGAATAATTTCTAAATACAATCTTGTTTGTCAAGTGGATAAAGAATCCTATATTTGTAACAACATAACTTTAATTTAAAGATTCGATGAAAAAGATTTTTTACCTTTTGGCAGTACTGCCCTTGTTCCTTGTTTCTTGCTCGAAAGAAGAGGAAGACGCAAATAGTAACGTTGACAACCTTGTGGGTACATGGCAAGTATCTTCTATTTACATAAAATACCCTACAAGTGGTGGTGGGCCTATCTGGGTTCCTGACTCTCGTAATGATTATATAGAATTTTATCCAGATTATACCTACAAAAAATGGAACGAAAATTACAATGGTGATATTTATTATTCTTCAACAGGAACATACAAGTTCGATGGATACAATATATCATTCGGTAAAAAAGGTTCGGGAGTGCTTATGCAGAGTGTAGGTATGTATGTCAAATCTTTTGTATTGGAAATCGGGGACAATAGATACTCAAAAATAAAATAAGATATTTATGAAAATCGGAGCCGTCATGCTCCGCTTTTCCTTTCTCTCACGATAACCTCTCCTTCGGTCTCTACCCCGCAGGAGCTCCCGTTTTTGTAGACATACACACGCGCCATATCTCCTTGCCGTATTTTTACATTCGCCCGGTCATACAACGTTACGAATACTTTGGCACAATCTTTCACATCTATCGTAACGTCGCAATCGTGCCGTATGTAGACATCGGCCACCGAATACCGTCATACAGCAACATACCTCGACAGCAACCGTTCAGGGCCACCACACGACCTGTGTTGCGACGGTGTACCTCCTCGTCAATAAAAAATTGTTATCCCGTAATTGGTCGGCATCGAAATTCTGTTTGATGAAATCCAACGACGGGAAATCGTTTTTACACACGAAATTCATGCCATGCAAGGCTTTCTCTATAAGGCCCTGGCAGTCGGGATTTCCCCAGTCTGATACTTCTGCATTCGTAAATCGGATCATTGGGGGAGATTATTGAGGCTAATATGTTGTCGGTTGAATAGACAGGTCGTGTGTAAATGAAAAATTTCGGTAAAAATTTGCTGAATATCGAAAGATTACAATTACTTTTGCACCGTTAAAATTGTGGCCTTATGTGAAGTAAGTCTTTTTTATACGTTGATTTTATTGTAATTCATTGAAAATAATATATATAATAACCAAATAGATTCGAAAGAATGAACGTTTCACAAGAAAACACAAGCAAGGTTGCTGCCGTTGTAAAGGTAGGGATCGTGAAAGCTGATTATGAAGAAAAAGTAGAAAAGGCTTTGCGTACGTATCGTCAGAAAGCCAATATCCCCGGTTTCCGCAAGGGTATGGCTCCGATGGGTATGATAAAGAAAATGGTGGGAAAATCGATCCTGCTCGAAGAGATAAACAAATTGGTTTCGGAAAGCCTTTATAACTACATTAAAGATAACAATCTGAATGTTTTGGGTGAACCTCTGCCTTCGGAATCACAAGCCGAAATAGATTTTGACAAACAAGAGGATTTTGAATTTTCTTTCGATGTCGCATTGGCTCCGGAAATCTCCCTGACCCTTTCCGACAAGGATAAAATCGATTATTATCGCATCGATATCGACGACGACATGGTCGCCAAACAGAAAGAGGCTCTCTGCAATCGTTTCGGCGTTCAGCAACCCGTAGAAGAAGCCGGCGAAAAAGATATTGTAAAAGGACAGTTTGTGGAGCTCGGCGAAAATAATGCACCCAAAGAAGGTGGCATTTCGGTAGAGTCGTTGCTCACCCCGGCTTACCTCAAAGACGAAACGGAGAAAAATAAGTTCGTAGGGAAGAAAGTCGGCGATAAAGTCGTATTCAATCCGTCGGTAGCTTGTGGCGGAAATGACACCGAACTGGCGGCCATGCTGCACATCGGAAAGGAGAATACGGCCGATATGAAATCCGATTTCGAAGTAGAGATCACCTCTATTCTCGGTTTTAAACCGGCAGAGTTGGGTCAGGAGCTTTATGACAATGCTTTCGGAAAAGATGTCGTAAAAACCGAAGAAGAATTTACCGCTAAAATTCGTGAAATGCTTGCTGCTCAGATGCAGCCCGAGAGCGATTATAAGTTCGGTCTCGATGCTCGCACCGCATTGGAAGCAAAAGTGGGTGAAATAGAACTTCCCGACGATTTGTTGAGACGTTGGCTGGTCGTAACGGGCGAAAAACGTACGGCAGAATCTGTTGCCGAAGAGTACCCCAAGATGGTTCCCGACTTGAAGTGGCAACTTATAAAAGAGGAAATCGTGCGGAAATATGAAGTGAAAGTCGACGATGCCGATATGCTCGAAATGGCCAAGAAAGCCACGCGGGCACAGTTTGCACAATACGGCATGATGAATGTTCCCGATGATTTGCTCGATAAGTATGCTTCGGATATGCTCAAAGATAAAAAAATCGTAAGCAATATCGCCGAACGTGCTACCGAAGAAAAAATCATTGCAACGATCAAGTCGCATGTAACTTTGAATGAGAAAAACATCTCGGTCGAAGATTTTTACAAAATGTTTGAAAACAATTAATTGGATATTATTGTTCGTAAAAAATCAGCCCCCAATCCGGGCTGATTTTTTATGCCTATAAATAAACCTTATTCTCTCTCAAAAAAACTCAAAATTTGCGGAATAATGGTTTTATCATTATCTTTGTTTGAAGAAAAATTTAGTAACCCAAACCATTTTGATTATGGCAGACGATTTTAGAAAATATGCGACCAAACATTTGGGAATGAATGGCCTTGCCTTGGATAAATATATCGATATAACAAGTAGTTATATTTCTCCTACGATTATTGAGGAGCGGCAGTTGAACGTGGCTCAAATGGATGTGTTCTCTCGTTTGATGATGGATCGCATCATTTTTCTCGGAACGCAAGTCGACGATTATACCGCCAATGTGATTCAGGCCCAATTGCTGTATCTCGACTCGTCCGATCCGGGAAAAGACATATCGATTTATCTTAATACGCCGGGAGGAAGTGTTTATGCCGGACTGGGCATTTACGACACCATGCAATATATCTCGAGCGACGTGTCTACGATATGCACCGGTATGGCCGCTTCGATGGGGGCCGTTTTGTTGGTTGCCGGGACTACCGGCAAGCGTTTTGCCTTGCAACATTCCCGGGTAATGATACACCAGCCGATGGGCGGAGCACAAGGGCAAGCCTCCGATATAGAAATCACCGCCCGGGAAATACAGAAATTGAAAAAAGAACTTTATACTATTATCGCCGACCATTCGGGCAAACCGTATGAACAGATAGAGAAGGATTCGGATCGTGATTATTGGATGACGGCGGCCGAAGCAAAAGAGTACGGTATGATAGATGAAGTGCTTGTACGTGCAAAAAGTAAATAATGGCAAAGGAAACAATAAAAGATCGTTGCTCTTTTTGCGGACGGAGTGAGAGGGAAGTAGGCTTCCCGTTATTGACCGGTTACACGGGTTGTATTTGCGTCGATTGTGCCGAACAGGCCTCTATTGCGGCTCGGGAGATAAAACAGAAAGTGTCGGATTTGCAATTCGGCCTCGATGAATTGCCGAAACCGAAAGAGATAAAGGCTTTTCTCGACCAGTATGTTATCGGTCAGGACGATGCCAAACGTTATCTTTCGGTAGCCGTCTACAACCATTACAAGCGGTTGATGCAGTATAAAAAAGAGCAAAAGACCGATGATGTAGAGATAGAGAAATCGAATATCATTATGGTCGGGCATACGGGAACCGGAAAAACCCTTTTGGCAAAAACAATTGCCAAATTGTTGAAAGTTCCCTTCACGATTGTCGATGCTACCGTACTTACCGAAGCCGGATATGTCGGCGAAGACATAGAAAGCATTCTTACGCGATTGTTACAGGTTTCGGATTATGATGTGAATGCAGCCGAACGAGGTATTGTATTTATCGATGAAATTGACAAAATTGCCCGGAAAGGAGATAATCCATCGATAACCCGTGATGTGAGCGGAGAAGGCGTGCAACAAGGATTGTTGAAATTGCTCGAGGGATCGGTCGTGAATGTGCCCCCGCAAGGCGGCCGCAAACACCCCGACCAAAAGATGATACCCGTCAATACGAAGGATATTCTCTTTATTTGTGGCGGAGCTTTTGACGGCATAGAAAAGAAAATCGCCATGCGCCTGAATACGAAGGTAGTAGGTTATGGCGTAGATAAAAAACGCGATGCCATAGATCGGGAAAATTTGTTGCAATATATCACACCGCAAGATTTGAAATCATTCGGTTTGATTCCCGAAATCATAGGCCGTTTGCCGATATTGACCTATCTTGATCCGCTCGATCGTGAGGCTTTGCGCCAGATATTGACGGAACCCAAAAATTCCATCATCAAACAGTACATAAAAATGTTTGAAATAGATGGGATTCATTTATCTTTCGATAAAGAAGCTCTCGATTTTATGGTAGATAAGTCGATCGAGTTCAAGTTGGGAGCACGAGGTTTACGTTCTATTGTCGAGGCGATTATGATCGATGCCATGTTTGAGTTGCCGTCGACCGATTGCAAAGAGTTGCATATCACCCGGGCATACGCCGAAGAAAAAATGAAAAAAGCCAATATGCACATATTGCATTAAAAATTTAAGAGGAGAAATTTGTATAGTGAAAGAAAATTCATAAATTTGTTCATAATCACAGATTATGCGTGCTGAAAATCGACTATAAAATAAATCCTTATGACAACGAAAAACGATTTGACCGCTGCTTTGAAGAAGCATTTCGGGTTCGATACCTTCAAGGGAAACCAAGAAGCGATTATCAAGAATCTGCTTGCCGGGAATGACACGTTTGTGCTGATGCCTACGGGAGGAGGTAAATCGCTTTGTTACCAATTACCTTCTTTATTATCGGAAGGAACGGCCGTTGTTATATCGCCGCTGATTGCCTTGATGAAAAATCAAGTCGACGCCATGCGGAATTTCAGCGAAGAAGATGGAGTCGCTCATTTTATAAATTCGTCGTTGAACAAAGCATCGATCGATTTGGTAAAAGAAGATATCCTGTCGGGTAAAACCAAACTCCTTTACGTGGCACCCGAATCTCTTACCAAAGAGGAAAATATCGAATTTCTGAAACAAGTGAAAATCTCGTTTTATGCAGTGGACGAGGCTCATTGTATATCGGAATGGGGACACGATTTCCGCCCGGAGTATCGTCGCATTCGTCCCATTATCAACGAGATCGGTTCTCGGCCGTTGATTGCCCTTACGGCAACGGCAACACCGAAAGTACAACACGATATTCAGAAGAATCTGGGTATGACCGATGCTGCGGTTTTCAAATCATCATTCAACCGACCGAATTTGTATTATGAGGTTCGCCCCAAAACGCAGAATGTCGATAAAGATATTATCAAATACATAAAGTCCCAACCCGGGAAGTCGGGTATCATTTACTGCCTGAGCCGTAAGAAAGTGGAGGAATTGGCCGAAACGCTCAAAGTAAACGGTATCAATGCTTTACCCTACCATGCGGGAATGGACTCCAATACACGTACCCATAATCAGGACGCTTTTTTGCTGGAAGAAGTCGATGTGATCGTGGCAACGATTGCGTTTGGTATGGGTATCGATAAACCCGATGTGCGGTTTGTAATTCACTACGATATACCGAAAAGTCTCGAAGGTTACTATCAGGAGACCGGCCGTGCGGGCCGAGACGGAGGGGAAGGCCAATGTATAACCTTCTATATCAATAAAGATTTGCAGAAGTTGGAGAAGTTTATGCAAGGAAAACCTATTGCCGAACAGGAAATAGGCAAACAACTTCTGCTCGAGACCGCAGCGTATGCCGAGTCGTCGGTATGTCGTCGTAAATTGTTGTTGCACTATTTCGGGGAAGAGTATACCGAAGAAAATTGTGGAAATTGTGACAACTGTTTAAACCCGAAAAAACAAGTGGAAGCTCAGGATATGTTATGTGCGGTATTAGATACCGTAATAGCTCTTAAAGAAAAATTCAAAGCCGATCACGTCATCGACGTGTTGATGGGAAAAGAGACCTCTGAAATATTGTCGTACAATCAAGATGAATTGGAGGTTTTCGGTTGCGGACAAGGTGAAGATGAAAAGAAATGGGCGACTGTCATACGTCAAGCCCTTATCGCCGGATATTTGGATAAAGATATAGAAAATTACGGCTTGTTGAAGATAACGAAAGCCGGACATGAATTTCTCAAACATCCGGTCTCGTTTAAGATTGTCCAGGACAACGATTTCGATGAAGTAGAAGAGGAAGCACCCATGAAAGGCGGTGGCGTATGTGCTGTCGATCCCGTATTGTATGCCATACTCAAAGATTTGCGGAAGAAAATTGCCAAAAAACTGGAACTTCCGCCGTATGTGATATTCCAAGATCCATCGCTGGAAGCTATGGCGACCACTTATCCCGTTACGCTCGACGAGTTGCAAAATATTCCCGGGGTAGGGGCTGGTAAGGCAAAACGTTATGGAGAAGAATTTGTAAAGGTCATTAAGAAGCATTGTGACGAGAATGAGATAGAGCGACCCGAAGATTTGCGTGTTCGTACGGTTGCCAATAAGTCCAAGTTGAAAGTTTCTATTATTCAAGGAATCGATCGCAAGATAGCGCTTGACGAATTGGCGGAGTCGAAAGGATTGGAATTTTCCGATCTGCTCGACGAGGTGGAAGCCATCGTATATTCCGGAACAAAAATCAACATCGATTATTTCTTGGATGAAGTGATGGACGAAGATCATGTCGAAGATATTTTTGACTATTTTAAAGAGGCGGAGAGCGACGATCTCGAAGCGGCTATCGAAGAGCTGGGTAGAGAATATACCGAGGAAGAAATCCGGTTGGTACGTATCAAATTCCTCTCGGAAATGGGTAATTGATACCTTTATTATACAGATTGAAAGGGCGGAAATTTCCGCCCTTTTTTATTATACGAAAAATAAAACGATAAAAAGAGTAAAAAAGATTTTTCACATCTCCATTCTTGCAAAAAAATGCGTATCTTTGCGTGCAATAAATTTCTTTAAGCCTAACAACTATGTCATTTATTGCCGACAAAATCGTAATGGACGGATTGACATTCGACGATGTATTGTTGATCCCCGCTTATTCCGAAGTTCTCCCCCGAGAGGTCGATCTCTCAACCCGTTTTTCCCGTAATATACAGTTGAATATACCATTTGTTTCGGCGGCGATGGATACCGTTACCGAAGCGCGCTTGGCCATAGCGATTGCCCGCGAAGGAGGTATCGGTGTTATTCATAAAAATATGTCGATAGAAGCTCAAGCCAAACAGGTACACAGTGTAAAGCGTGCCGAGAACGGTATGATTTATGATCCTGTAACGATCAATCGGTCGGCTACGGTAGCCGATGCTTTGGCCATCATGCGAGAATATCACATCGGCGGTATTCCCGTTGTCGATGACGATAGACGATTGGTAGGTATCGTAACCAATCGCGATTTGCGTTTCGAAAGGAACGAAAAAAGAGCTATCGACGAGGTAATGACCAAAGAAAACTTGATAACAACAACGCAATCAACCGACTTGCAACAGGCTACGGATATTTTGCAACAGCATAAAATCGAAAAATTACCGGTCGTAGACAAGGATTTCCGTTTGGTCGGATTGGTAACTTACAAAGACATTACCAAAGCGAAAGATAAACCTTTTGCCTGTAAAGATAAACTGGGGCGTTTGCGTGTTGCCGCAGGGATCGGGGTTACGGCCGATTCTATGGAGAGAGCGTCGGCTTTGGTCGAGGCCGGTGTCGATGCAATTGTAATAGATACGGCACACGGACATTCCAAAGGTGTGGTAGAAGTCCTGAAAAAGGTCAAAGCTGCTTTCCCCCAGATAGATGTCGTTGTGGGTAACATTGCGACGGGAGAGGCCGCCAAGTATCTTGTGGCAGCAGGTGCCGACGGCGTGAAAGTCGGTATCGGTCCGGGCTCTATCTGCACGACACGGGTTATTGCTGGTGTAGGTGTACCTCAGCTCTCTGCCATATATGATGTTGCAAAAGCTTTGAAAGGAACCGACATACCATTGATCGCAGATGGAGGTATCCGTTATTCGGGCGATATTGTAAAAGCATTAGCCGCCGGTGGATATTCGGTTATGTTGGGCGGTATGCTGGCCGGTGTAGAAGAGTCTCCCGGAGAAACGATTATCTATAACGGCCGTAAGTTTAAATCTTATCGGGGTATGGGTTCTCTCGAAGCTATGGAAAAAGGTTCGAAAGACCGTTATTTCCAAGCCGGAGAAACCGACGTAAAGAAACTCGTTCCCGAAGGTATCGCTGCTCGTGTACCGTTTAAAGGATCTCTTTTTGAAGTCGTTTACCAAATGGTCGGCGGTTTGCGCGCCGGTATGGGTTATTGCGGAGCTGCTGATATAAATGCCCTGCACAATGCGAAGTTTACCCGCATCACAAATGCCGGTGTAGCAGAGAGTCATCCGCATGACGTGGCGATAACCAGCGAATCTCCCAATTACAGCAGAGGCCAATAAGTAGGATTCTTACCATACTTTAATAAGTTTATACACCTGTTTGGCGCGTTCGATATAATAAATTTATTATATTTGAGCCGTTAAAACAGGTGTATTTTTATATAATACAATCAAAGAAAATAATACGATGAAAATTCCTCATATTTTAGTGGCGTCGGTTTTGTTTGTTCCGATGGTTTCGTTGGCTCAAATAACGTCCGACACAGAGATTATGAACATTGGCGGGAAAAGTATAACCAAAGGAGAGTTTGAGTATACTTATCGAAAAAATATTCAACAGCAGTCCGAAAAAACGCCGCTTGACGAATATGTAACGTTGTTTGGGAACTATAAATTGAAAGTTGCCGAGGCCGAGGCTTTGGGAATAGATACGACCCGTCAATTTACAACGGAGTTTGAAGGTTATCGTGATCAGTTGGTAAAGCCCTATATGGTCGATAAAAATGCAGAGGAACAATTGGCAAGAGAGGCCTACGACCGACTTCTCGAAGAAGTGGAAGCCTCTCATATTTTGTTTCGGGTAGACCCGTCGGCGACATTGGAAGAAAAAAAGTCTGTATACAAGAAAGCTCTTAAAGTAAGAGAAGAAGCCATAAAGGGGGCTGATTTTGCAGAATTGGCACGTCGCTATTCTGAAGATCCTTCCGTACAAAATAATAATGGATATTTAGGATATTTCGGAGCATTCTATATGGTATATCCCTTTGAAAAAGCGGCTTACGAAACCGTAGTGGGAGAAATATCCATGCCGGTAGAAACGCAATTCGGATATCATCTGATCAAGGTAACCGGGCGCCGTCGTACCCGGGCATTGGAATTATCCCATATTATGTTGAAAGTTCCTCAAAATGCTCCGGATAAAGTTCAAAAAGAACGGGAAAAAGAAGTTTGGCAGATTTACGATAAAATACAAAAGGAAGCAGACTTTTCGGAACTGGCACGTCGTTATTCCGAAGATCAGTCATCGTCAGAAAAAGGTGGTGCGTTACCTTTGTTAACGACGGGCCAGATAATACCGTCTTTTGAAAAGGCGGCGTTTGCGTTGAATGAAGTCGGAGAGGTCTCGAAGCCCGTTCGTACGGAATTTGGTTGGCATATCATCAAGTTGTTGGGAGAGAGAACACCCGGTTCGTATGAGCAGATGCATGACGTTATCGTGCGCCGTATGGCTCGGGACGAGAGAGCCGATGCAGGAAGGAAAATGTTTGCGGAGAAGTTGAAAGAGGATAAAAATTTTGCTTGGAACGATAGTGTTAGAACAGTACTGGAAAAAGAAATTTCCGACACCTCTTTTATGATTCGTCTTGCAGAGATGAACCAAACCTTGTTTTCTTTCGACGGAAAATCTTATCCGGTCTCGGGTTTATTGTCTTATATGAGTTCAGATAAATCAAGTACGGTCTCTTTGTCGGAGTTGAGAGAATTGTCCGATAAATATGTACTCGATGTTTTGGTGGATTACAAGACGAGTGAACTTTGCCGGACAAATGCCGATTTCCGCTATTTATTACAGGAATATCGGGACGGTATGTTATTATTTGAAATAAGCAATCGGGAAGTTTGGAATAAAGCAATGGAAGATGAAAAAGGCTTGAAGAAATACTTCCGAAAAAATAAAAAGAAATACACGTGGGATACTCCCCGATATAAAGGATATGTTATTTCCGGCGACGACATTCAGACAGTAAACACTGTCAAGAAACAACTACAAGAAACGAGTCAACCGTCCGATTCTGTCATATCTTCTATTTACAGTCAATATAATGATAGCATTCGGCATATTGCCATCGAAAAAGGTTTATATCAGCCGGGAATGAATGCGGTAGTCGATTATTTGGTATTTAATAAGGAGAATACCGATACGACCGATACACTACTCCCTGTCAAAGATGTGTGTGGTAAAATTCTCGAATCACCCCAGTCTTATGAAGATGTAAAAGGGCCGGTAATTTCCGATTACCAAACATATCTCGATCAGAAATGGATTAAGAAACTTCGTAAGAAATATCCTGTAACCATTCGCAAAGAAGTATTGGCTACGGTGGAGGAGATCGAATGAAACTTTCTGTATTATCCGTGAATTATTCCAAGAATATGCGATATAGTTGCTATTCTGCTGTGGCAATAGGTATTTTGTTTTCTTTCTCGGCTTGTACGCTCGAAAAAAAAGAAATGCCGGGAGCCATTGTCAGTGTGGGTGATCGGTATCTTACACGTGAAATGTTGAATCAGGTTATTCCCGACGGATTATCCCATAGAGACAGCAGTTCGTTTGCCGATGCCTATGTGAGGCATTGGGCAGAAGATGAGCTTGTATATGATGTTGCCCAGAAAAATATACCGAATGTCGATCGTATAGAATTATTGGTCGATAAGTATCGTCGGGAATTATTTGTCCACGAGTATCAAAAGCAGATTCTGAGCGAGAAACTCGATGCCGAAATATCGGCAGAAGCGGTGAAAAATTATTATCGTACTCATCTCGATAAGTTTATTTTGAAAGTACCTATCATCAAGGGTCTTTTTTTGAAAGTCGCTGAAACATCTCCGGAAATAAAAAATCTGAAAAAGTGGTATCGTAATAGAGACCACGGTTCGATAGAGAATATCGAAAAATATAGTCTTCATAATATCATCAATTATGAATATTTTTACGACCGTTGGGTTTCATTCGATGAAGTATTGAGTGCGATACCTTATAGCGTGTCCGATGCCAATCGCTTTTTGCAAACCCATAAATATCTCGAAATAAATAATGAAGGCTATTGGTATCTTTTGAATATCAGCGATTATCTGCCTGCGGGGGCGAATATGCCGCTTGATTTCGCCCGAACGCAAATAGAAGAAATTTTGTTGAATCAGAAGCGTATGGATTTTTTGCATCAAATGAATAATGAATTGTACCAAGAAGCTCTTGAAAATCGGAAAATAAAGTATTATGGTCGCGTTTATTAAAGTAATACGACCGGTTAATTATAAAAAAGTATGAGAAAGTATATTTTTATCTGCACATTGATAAGTTATATCATCATGGGAAATTTTGCAATAGCCCAGTCTCCTTCTCCCACATCGGGTGTGGTCGATGAAGTTGTGTGGATTGTTGGTGATGAAGCGATTCTTCTTTCCGATGTCGAGGCTCAATACCGGGCCATGCAAAGTCAGGGACAACGTATCAACGGTGATCCCTACTGTGTAATTCCCGAACAGATAGCCATACAAAAGTTGTTTTTGAATCAAGCCCGTTTGGATAGTGTTTTCGTAACGGAAGCAGAAGTCTTTTCCAATGTCGAGCAACGTATAAACATGTGGATCAATTCGATCGGTTCCAAAGAGAAAGTCGAAGAATATTTCAATGCTACGATCCCCCAATTACGGGAAGAACTTTCTTCTACCGTACGTGATCAGTTGACCGTAGAAGCTATGCAGCGTAAATTGGTAGGAAGTATAAAAGTCTCTCCGGCCGACGTACGTCGTTTTTATGCCAATTATTCGACCGATAGTATCCCTTATATCCCGGTACAGGTCGAAGTACAGTTGATTCGGGTCGATCCGCTTATTCCGCAACAGGAAATCGATGATATAAAAGCGCGCTTACGCGAGTATACCGACCGAATAAATAATGGAGAGGCCGAATTTTCGACGTTGGCCATTTTATATTCCGAAGACCCCGTATCTGCTCGCAGAGGGGGGGAGTTGGGCTTTTTCAGTCGGGCAGACATGGTTCCTGAATTTACCAATGTCGCATTTTCCTTGAATGATCCGAAAAAAGTTTCAAAGATTGTTGAGACGGAGTTTGGGTACCATATCATACAACTTGTGGAAAAGAGAGGAGACCGTGTCAATTGTCGACATATTTTATTGAGACCGAGAGTGTCGAACGAAGAACTGAATCAGACAGTTGCCCGTATGGATACCTTGCGCCGGGATATTCTCGATAACAAGGTAACTTTTGAAGAGGCTGCGCAATATGTTTCGCAAGACAAGGAGACCCGCAATAATAAGGGGCTGATGGTGAATATGTCGGAAACCGGTGTGTCCACTACAAAATTCCAAATGGACCAGCTTCCGCAGGAAATCGCAAAAATCGTCGATAAAATGGAGGTAGGTGAAATCTCGGTACCTTTTACAATGATCGACCAAAAACGCGGGAAAGAAGTTGTTGCTATGGTCAAATTGAAAGCTCGTATTCCCGGACACAAAGCTAATGTATCAAATGATTTCCAGATACTGAAAGGCATTGTCGAAAATCATAAGCGGAATGAACTTATCGATAACTGGATTCGTCAAAAACAGAAAGAGACCTACATTCGTATTAAGGACGGCTGGGACAACTGTGATTTCATGTATGACGGTTGGATCAAGAAATAAATCCGATGCAAAAGAGGCTTTATAAAAAAATATCAGGTTGCAGATTTCACCGGTATATCGTCGGTGTGATAGTGGTTCTGTTTGCCGTTATCGATGTATCAGGAAAGGCATTCTGCATACAGCCTCCCGAGCGCCGACAGCCCGATCGGTCTGAGACGGCAAAGAAAGATAAAGTCTTTCTTGAAGCTGCCAACGAATTGGAATTTAATGAATTGATTGCTCCCGATTTTCAAATTCTGCGAGGTGATGTCCGTTTTCGTAAAGATAGCATGTATATGTTTTGCGACAGTGCCTATTTTTATGAGAAGTCCAATTCTCTCGATGCTTTCGGAAATGTCCGTATGGAGCAAGGCGACACTTTATTTATTTTCGGAGACGAATTGTATTATGACGGAGAGACACAACTGGCTCGTATACGGCATAATGTACGAATGATAAATCGAGATGTCGTGCTTACAACCGATAGTTTCAATTACGACATGGAAATAAACATCGGGTATTATTTCAATGGAGGGGAGGTTGCCGATTCGGTCAACCGGCTCAATTCTTTTTACGGACAATATTCTCCCGATACAAAAGATGCGATATTCAATTACGATGTAAAACTGTTCAATCCTCAGTTTACACTTTATTCCGATACGCTGGAATATAATACGACAACGAAAGTGGCCGATATACTGGGTCCGTCGATTATCGTATCCGACAGTAATACGATATATTCGTCATTGGGCTTTTATAATACGGCCGACGATTTGGCTCAGCTTTATAACAGGTCTTTGATTGTTTCAAAAAGTCAAAAGTTAACCGGCGATACTATTTTTTACGATCGGAACAACGGATTCGGTGAGGTATTCGGCCACATGGTGGTGGACGATACATTGCGTATGATGCAGATGCATGGCAATTATGGCTTCTATAATGAATTACGGGAAGAATCTTTTGCAACGGATTCGGCATTGCTCATCGATTATTCCCAGCCGGACACATTGTATTTGCATGCTGATACATTGGAGTCGCTGAGACCCGATAATGTAAAACGCATATTACAGGCATACCATGACGTGCGTATCTATCGGAGCGATATGCAGGCGATTTGCGATTCTATGATATATGACGTAGAAGACTCGGTATTGATCATGATGGACGGGCCGATTATGTGGAATCTCGATTACCAGATTTTCGGCGATACCATCAAGGTATTTATGAATGACTCGACGATCGACTGGGCACATATTCCGGCATTTGCTTTTGCGACCCAACAAAAAGATACGGCCTTTTTCGATCAGCTCTCGGGAAAAGATTTGAAAGCATATTTTACGAACGGGGATATTTCGCGAGTCGATGTCAGTGGGAATGTGCAGACTATATTTTATCCGCAAGAATCGGACATGACTTACACCGGAATGAACAAGGCCGAGACGAGTTTTCTTACCATGTATATGAAAGACCGTCAAATGGATAAGTTGAAAATGTGGCCGACCGTTGACGGGACGATGACTCCCATATCGAAATTGAAACCCGATATGATTTTCTTGCCCGATTATAAATGGTACGAAAGTTACCGGCCCCGAGATAAATTCGATGTTTTCAGAGCGACGAACCGTCCCCGGTCGGAAATAAAAAAGATTCGCCATACCGAAGAATTTTTTGAAGAAGAGTAAACTACTATTATGAGCGATATTATTCATCTTTTACCCGATTCCGTTGCCAATCAGATTGCCGCTGGTGAAGTCATACAACGCCCGGCATCCGTAGTGAAGGAATTGGTCGAAAATGCCATCGATGCCGGAGCAACCGAGATACAAATCTTTATAAAAGATGCCGGACGTACATTGATACAGGTGGTCGATAACGGTAAAGGTATGTCCGAGACCGATGCTCGATTATCTTTCGAACGACATGCTACTTCCAAGATAAGTTCGGCTCAGGACTTGTATTCCTTACGCACGATGGGGTTTCGAGGCGAGGCACTTGCTTCTATTGCAGCCATTGCTCAGGTGGAGTTACGAACCCGCCGTGCCGAAGATGAGATAGGAACGTCGATTCTCATATCCGGTTCGAAAGTGGAGTCGCAAGAATATGTCTCGTGTCCTGCCGGTGCAAATTTCATGATAAAGAATATCTTTTTCAATGTCCCGGCTCGAAGAAAATTTCTGAAATCGAATCAAGTGGAATTCGGATTTATTATGTCCGAATTCGAACGCACGGCACTGGTCAATACAGATATAGCCTTCAAGCTCGTCCACAATGACGTAGAATTATATAATCTCCCGGCATCTAATTTCAGACAACGTATCGTCGCCTTATTCGGAAAGAACCTGAACCAGCATCTTCTCTCTGTTGATGTTCAGACCTCTTTGGTTTCTATTACCGGATATATCGGACACCCCGACTCGGCTCGCAAACGCAATGCTTGGCAATACTTTTTTGTCAACGGTCGATATATGCGGCATCCGTACTTTTACAAGGCTGTCATCTCCAATTACGAACAGTTGTTGCCTGCCGGCGAGATGCCTCATTATTTTCTGCACATACAAGTAGACCCATCTACCATAGATGTGAATATTCATCCGACAAAAACAGAAATAAAGTTCGAGAATGAACAACCTATATGGCAGATTTTAGCGGCGGCCGTGAGAGAAACATTAGGAAAATCCAATGCTGTCCCGACAATCGACTTCGATACCGAAGGTGCTCCCGAAATACCTATCTTGCATCACGGTCAGCCGGTTGAGCCGCCTCGGGTATCATATTCTCCCGATTACAATCCGTTTGCGTCGTCTTCTGCAAAAACCTCGAACCATTCGCATAGAGTCGATTACGATTGGACTCAACTTTATAAAGATTTTCAATCGAATAAAGATATGCCTATCTCCCCGGAAGAAGAGGCCGGAGAAATAAAAATACCTTCTAAGATAAATCAACAGACATTTGTCGAGAATATATCTGCGACAAAAGTATCATCGGAAGCAATACCGCTTTCCATTCCGATGCAGGAAACATCACGTTCGATAGATACGGGTATCGAACATTTACAGATCAAAGGCCGCTATATATTGACGTCGGTAAAATCGGGACTGATGATTATCGACCAACATCGGGCGCATGTTCGCATCTTATTTGACCGATATATGTCTCATATACAAAATAAGAAAGGTGTTTCCCAGCGTCTTCTTTTTCCCGAAATGATACAATTGTCCCCGGCACAAGGAGCGGAATTGTTGTCGGTTCAGGAAGATTTTGAAGCATTGGGATTCGATATTTCCGATATGGGAGGAGGGGCTTACGCCGTCAATGCAGTTCCGGCAGGTATCGACGGGCTCGATGTGCCGACATTGATCGACAAGATGCTCGAAACGGCGACGCAGAGAGGTGGCGACGTAAGTGTCGACGTTCATGAAGCCATTTCGTTGGCATTGGCCGAATCGGCTGCAATCCCGTATGGGCAGATTTTATCCCCGCTGGAAATGGAGAAGTTGATCAGTGATCTTTTTTCTTTGACCGCCCCCAATTATACTCCCGACGGGAAAGCCGTCGTGTCGGTAATAGGGGACGACGAATTACAAAAAAGATTCCGATAAATAAGTCCTCGTTTATGTATCGATATATTCCTTTGGTGTTCTTGATTTCATTTCTGTATTCTCTTTCCTCTCCGGTAGAAGCCGCAAGAAAGAAAAAAGAAGCTGTTCCCGAGAAATCGGAGGAGACAATTTTTATGGAAACGTATTTTCCCGAACGCCCTTGTCGGGAATGGGAGATCGGAAGAAAATTTATCTACCTCGATGATGACCTCTCGCCGCTGATACAACCTCAGACTATTTCATCAGAGGACTCTTCTTATAGAGGAAAAATATTTATATACAAAGGTATGGTCGAGGCATCGCCGTGGAGGAAAGGCACGGTAAATTTGGAATTTGCCTGTGAAGGACGGAAATATTATTTCAAAACCGGGAAAAGCGAGGAAGATATAATGAATTCGTCTTATACTCCGTTATTGCCCATGTTGGTTTCCGATGAAGATATAAGTAAAGCCCGGCAATTGCTGGTAGGAAAAACACTATATACCCGGCCGGCTACGTGGGTCGATTCCATAGGAAATACCTCTTCAAACCGTCGCTATTGTCCGGTCAAAATCGTCGACATACAACCTGGGAATAGCATTTATCCCATAGCATTCGTTTTTGAAGATGAAATGTCGTCGACATATCGGATATTCGGCTCTCTGACACAGACTTCTCGTATGCAGGCGGCAACATTCGATCGCTTGTTTACCTTCGACGATCCCCGATGCTCATACAAAGATATTCCCGATACGCATTGGCGACTGATTACGCACGGTCGTGTAACCGAGGGTATGACAAAAGAGGAGTGCCGTTTGTCATTGGGTAGTCCGCAAAATGCAAGAGAAATACCCACATACAGCGGTTTGAAGGAAGAGTGGTTTTACCGAACCGGAGCTTATCTCTATTTCGAAGATGGAAAATTGTCCCGTTACCGATAAAATGTTTTGTGCATGAAAATATATGAGAATTATTCGTTGCAGGAAAGACACACATTTCACCTGCCCGTAAAGACCCGATATTATGTCGAGTACGATACTGTAAATGAACTATGTTCCTTTATAAAAGAGAATTCGTTATTTCGGGAATACCCGTGCTATCATATAGGAGGAGGTAGTAATCTCTTGTTTTTGCAAGATTACCGGGGTGTCATACTCCATTCGGCTATACGGTTTATCGAGCGTGTGGACGAAGATGAAGATGCTGTTTTGTTACGAGTTGGCTCTGGTGTCGTATGGGACGATTTCGTCAAATACTGCGTGGAGAATAATTGGGGAGGAGTAGAGAATCTGTCGCTGATACCCGGAGAAGTAGGAGCTTCGGCCGTACAAAACATAGGGGCCTATGGTGTCGAGGTGAAAGATGTAATAGAAAAGGTCGAGACGATCGATATGCAAAGTGGCGAATCCCGTATATTTACAAATGCCGAATGTGCGTATGCATATCGTGATAGTATTTTCAAAAGGGAACTTCGCGGACGATATATCGTTTCTGCCGTACAATATCGTTTACAGAAAAATGCTGTTTATCACCTCGATTACGGGAACTTACGGGAAGCCGTTGGGCGTTATAGCCACCCAACGCTTGCAGATGTGCGTAAGGTTGTCATAGAAATCCGACAATCGAAATTACCCGATCCCGATGTCTTAGGAAATGCCGGCAGTTTTTTTAAAAATCCGGTAGTCCCGACAGAACACTATGTGGCTTTGAAAGAGCGTTTTCCCGATATGCCCCATTATCCGGTCGATGAATCGCGTGTGAAGTTACCGGCCGGTTGGCTGATCGATAGAGCCGGTTGGCGGGGAAAAATACATGGGGGAGCCGGTGTATATGAGAAACAATCGCTTGTCTTGGTAAACCGGGGTAAAGCAACGGTCGAGGACATAACCGAGTTGGCCGATAAAATTTGCCATTCGATAAAAGAAAAATACGATATAGATCTACATCCGGAAGTAAATTACATTGTATAAAATGCGCGTAGAATTTTTGGGAACAGGAACATCGACGGGAGTACCCATGATCGGTTGCCGCTGTGATGTGTGTCGGTCGAAAGACTCTCGCGATCGTCGCTTACGTTCATCGGTCTGTCTGACAATCGGCGATAAGAATATTTTGATCGATTGCGGTCCGGATTTTCGACAACAGATGTTGCGGAGCGGTATCGATCACATCGATGCAGTACTGCTTACGCATGAGCATTACGACCATACATCGGGTCTCGACGAATTACGAAATTTCAGTCGCAATAATCCTATTCCCATATATGCCGAACCGAATGTTCTGGATATTATACATCAACGCCTTTTTTATTGTTTCTCGGAGCAACCCAATCCCGGAGTTGCTCACTTGGAGCTCAAAGCAATAGAAAATCTCTCTCCGTTTACACTTTTCGGCATCGATGTAGAACCTGTCAGAGTGTGGCATTATAGGCTTCCCATTATCGGTTACCGTATCGGACGATTTGCCTATATTACCGATATGCTCACGATACCCGAGGAGGAATGTGCCAAGCTTTCGAACCTCGATACTTTGGTGGTCAATGCCTTACGGCATAAGCCCCATATTTCGCATCAGAATCTCGAAAGCGCGTTGGCTTTTATCGCACAACTCAATCCGAAGCAGGCGTATATCACACACATGAGCCATCAGATAGGTTTTCATGAAACGGAAGAGAAGAAACTCCCCCGGAATGTGGCTTTTGCCTATGATGGGCTGACTATATCTGTCTCGGACAATTGAAAATCGATCAGATTACTGTATTTAGAAAAAAATGAAACCGATATGAAACAACAGGCATTTTCGATAAAAAGCCGTATTCGCAGCTTTTCCAATGCATTTCGCGGATTGGGATTATTTTTCGAGCAAGAACATAATGCGCGCATTCATGCGGTTGTTGCAGTTATAACTGTCGTGTCGGGACTCTTGGTCGGTCTGTCGAGGATAGAATGGATCGCTGTATTTTTTGCAATAGGTATGGTTATCGCTACGGAGGCCATGAATACTACGGTAGAATATCTGTGCGATTTCGTATGTCCCGAGTATAACGATACAATCAAGAAAATAAAAGATTTGGCGGCAGGTGCCGTCTTAATATGTGCGATAGCAGCGGTAATAATAGGTTGTATCGTTTTTATTCCCCATTTGATCACATTGATGAATCATACTCTTTCATAAGAGCCTTTCCCATGACGGATCAAACAAAGAACGATTCCTTTGGCTGGGAATCGTTCTTTGTTTTGCATGCGTTCCTTTGTCATTCATTATAAAGACCGTATTTATGGAATTTATATGAGTTCATGATGTTTTCATCGGTATCGGCTTTTAACAAGAGCAATATATCTCGGCAGAACTCCATATATCCCGTTCCGTTCGCCGTTACAATGTTTTTATCATATACGCACTGTTTTTCGATATATCCGCTCTCGTTTGTGTAATTTTTTTTCCCCCATAATTTCAGTTGTTCTTTGGTATTCCCCGTATGTTTGACATGGTTCAGAAATCCGTGTGCGGCCATGAATGATACGGCGTTACAAATTGCACCCACGATTTTTCCTTGTTGCAAGGCTTTTGTTACGATAGGTGCAAGCGATTCGGCGGCAGGAGTATTCCACTGCATTCCACCGATTAGAATCAAAGCGGCATAATCTTCGGGTAAATTCTGAAAACTATAATCGGGTATCGTTCGGAATCCTCCGATAGAACAGACTTCTTTTTCGGTCGGAGCAACTGTTTTCGGGATATATTTTTTGTCGCTACCGGGCATCACTCCGAAATTCAAAGAGGTTGACAGAAATGCGCCTTCCCAATCGGCATATTCATCGAGTAGCACGAATAAAACTTCTTTTCTCATATTTTCCGTTTTTTATGTTTGTATGATTTCTCGTTATCTTTTTTTGTTGCTGTTCAGGAAATATTTTTGGTTTTCTTGTCGGAGGAAACGTTCATCGATAAGATAGCGAATCGTTTCTATAATTTGTTCTTGCGGATAGGGTAATCGTTCGACCAACTCATTCAGTTTGAGCGGATCATTTTTCAATAAATCTTTCAAGGATGAGGTGATTTGATCGAATACAGAAGGTGATAAAGTTGCGTTTTTCTTATTTTGACACACATCGCAACAGCCACAATCATCGGTCGTTTTTTCACCGAAATAGTCGAGTAACAACTTTTCCCTGCAAATATTTTCGCATAAGGTATATTGCAAGATCCGTTCTATCCGATATGCAAAACGCTCTTTCCGTTCTTCGTATGCCGACCGTGGTATAGCCAGATCTTTCAATCTTGTACGGGAACGGGTAAAAAAAATGAATGGCATTCTTTTTCGTGGAACATAATGGATAACATGTAACTTACCCAAATAGATGAGGCTCTCGTATATCGTTTCGGGAGACAGCCCTGTACGGCGTTCGATAATCGACTCTTTGATAAATGTATAATCGGCAAATAATCCTGTATAAGAGCGTAACAGGCATTGCAGTACCGTGTCGGTATCGGGGTCGTCGGTTTTTAGTTTATACAATTCGTCCCGATGTACGGTTACCATGACACGGGACTGAGAATCGGCTTCTTCTATGTATTCTATATATCCCGACTGTTCCAGTATTTTCAACGCATGATAAGCGGGCAATATCGGGAACTTGAATGTCTTGCAAAAGAGATTCAAATCGAAATCATGTACCGAGTTTATTCCGAACCCCTCGGCCACTTGCAGATAGTTGCACATGGCCTCGTATATACGGACTATAAAATCTTTTTCGGGGAACATGTCTGTTACCCTTTTGTGCAACTTGGATTTATCGGTCGGGGAGTAGAGCAGAACGGCATAAGAACTGTTTCCGTCCCGCCCGGCCCGTCCCGCTTCTTGATAATATTCTTCGGGTGAACTGGGTATATCAAGATGTACGACCAGACGCACATCGGGCTTGTCTATCCCCATGCCGAAGGCATTCGTCGCAACCATAACCCGGGAACGCCCTTCTTTCCACTCTTGTTGTCGGCTCTCTTTATCTTCGGGGTCGATACCCGCATGGTAGTATTGTGCGGATATTCCCGCACGATATAGGACCTCTGCAACCTCTTTTGTACGTTTTCTGCTGCGGACATACACGATGGCACTCCCCGGGACTCGTGATAATATATAGATGAGTTGTTGCAGTTTGTCTTCGTTGTAACGGACCACATAACGAAGATTCGGCCGGCGAAAACTTTTTCGGAAAACATTTTCTGCCTTGAAAAGCAGTTTGGTCTGAATATCTTTTGCAACTTCGGGAGTTGCGGTTGCAGTTACGGCAAGTACGGGAATCTGTGGCATTGTCTGCCGCAATTCCGATATTTTCAAATAATCGGGACGAAAATCATATCCCCACTGCGAAATGCAATGGGCTTCATCTACGACAAGTAGTGAAATCGGTAAATCTTTGAGCTTCTCTTGGAAAAGCTGGGTCGATAGCCGTTCGGGAGAGACATAGAGGAACTTGTATTTCCCGAATATGCAGTTGTCGAGAGTAATGAGCATCTCCCGTCGGCTCATTCCCGAGTGTATATACGACGCTTTTATATCGAGGGACCGTAACGTATCTACTTGGTCTTTCATCAATGCTATAAGAGGCGTTACCACGATACATATACCTTCCATATATAACCCCGGGACCTGATACGTAATCGATTTTCCCCCACCGGTCGGCATCAACGCAAGCGTATCTTTTCCATTCAGAACCGATTGTATGATATCTTCCTGCAAGGGCCGGAAAGAGTCATATCCCCAATAGCGTTTCAATATTTCGTGAATACTTTGCTCCATACTCAAAATTCGGGAATATTCTGTGTTTCAAAAATCCGTAGTTAGCTTTTTGCAAAGATAGTGAAAGAATCTGCATTCGTCCCGTTCTTTATTATATCTAATGTACATCGAAAAGAATCCTTGTCAGTTGTTATATGGCAGGGGAAAGCATTATTCTGTCTTTTTGGCAGTTTTTTTACTAAAAAAAGTTTGGCACAGATTTCGCTATAAGAATAGTGTCTTTCTCGAAAAGAGAAGAAAAAAGAACTATATAATTAACTTAAAAATAAAAAGAGATGAACATTAAACCGTTAGCAGACAGAGTATTGATCAAGCCTGCACCAGCAGAAGAGAAAACTGTAGGTGGAATCATCATTCCCGATTCAGCCAAAGAGAAACCCTTGAAAGGTGAAATCGTAGCCGTAGGCAACGGAACGAAAGATGAAGAGATGGTCGTAAAACCCGGCGATACCGTACTGTATGGGAAATATGCCGGTACCGAACTGGAATTGGACGGTGAGAAATATCTTATCATGCGTCAGTCCGATGTCTTAGCAATCCTCTAACTTTTAACGTTGTTTATTCAACCTATTATACTTTACAATCATGGCAAAAGAAATTAAATTCAATATCGAGGCTCGCGAAGAGCTGAAAAAAGGCGTTGACGCTTTGGCTAACGCAGTGAAAGTAACTCTCGGTCCGAAAGGCCGTAACGTAATCATCGAGAAAAAATTCGGCGCTCCCCATATCACGAAAGATGGTGTTACGGTAGCGAAGGAGGTAGAACTCGAAGAGGCTTTCCAGAATATGGGAGCCCAGTTGGTGAAAGAAGTGGCTTCTAAGACAGGTGATGACGCAGGAGACGGTACGACGACAGCTACGGTGTTGGCTCAGGCAATCGTCAACGTAGGTCTGAAAAACGTTACCGCCGGAGCCAATCCGATGGATCTGAAACGCGGTATCGACAAAGCTGTTGCCTGCGTGGTGGAAAATATCAAATCTCAGGCACAAGAGGTAAATGACGATATGGCTAAAATCGAATCGGTTGCCCGTATCTCTGCCAACAATGACAGTGAAATCGGTAAACTTATCGCCGAAGCGATGGAAAAGGTAAAACGCGAAGGCGTCATTACCGTAGAAGAAGCCAAAGGAACCGATACGACGGTAGAAATCGTAGAAGGTATGCAATTCGATCGCGGATATATTTCGCCCTATTTCGTAACCAACACCGAAAAGATGGAATGCGAAATGGAAAACCCGTATATCCTTATTTTCGATAAGAAAATCTCTTCTCTCAAAGAAATGCTGCCCATTCTCGAAGCTACTGCTCAGTCGGGTCGTCCTTTGCTGATCATTGCAGAAGATGTCGATAGCGAAGCTCTGGCTACGTTGGTAGTAAACCGTTTGCGTGGCTCTCTGAAAATATGTGCCGTAAAAGCCCCCGGTTTCGGCGATCGTCGTAAAGAAATGCTCGAAGATATTGCCGTATTGACGGGTGGAGTCGTAATCTCGGAAGAGAAAGGTCTCAAACTCGAATCGACGACCATCGATATGTTGGGACGTGCCGAGAAAGTAACCGTCGATAAAGAAAATACGACGATTG
>OMGY01001237.1_pt1 | contig 24311 bp, 20 predicted proteins | sample 1674461 | NCBI WGS metagenome assembly OMGY01 (sample SAMN05578579, study PRJEB25193) | human gut metagenome | biome: Human Microbiome; feature: human-associated habitat; material: feces | host: Homo sapiens | place: USA:Birmingham
CTGGACCCTCAGACGCGGGCGGGCATATGGGAGACGGTCAGAAGGCTTCAGCGGGAAAACGGCATGACGGTTTTTCTTACCACGCATTATATGGAAGAAGCGGATTCGGCCGATTATGTAGTTGTATTGGACAACGGGCGCGTAAAGGCAAAGGGTACTCCAAATCAGCTTAAAAAGGAATATGCCGCAGATTGCCTTAAGTTATATGGGGATGTTCCGCATTTGATTGATATCATAAAAGAAACCCGGCTTTCTTATTCTGTTTTAGCGGACGGAATAAAGATAAATCTGGAAAATACTCTTTCGGCCCTGCCTCTGCTTGAAAAGGCCAGAGGAGCTATAACAGGCTTTGAGGTGGCCATGGGTGATATGGACGATGCTTTTATGGGTATAACCGGAAAGGAGATAAGGGAATGATTCATTTTACGCTGAGAAATCTCAAGGTGTTTTACAGGGACAAAAGCTCGGTGTTTTTCTCTATGCTGGCTGTGCTCATAATCATAGTGCTTTATTTTGCTTTCCTGGGAGACGCCTGGAGCGGGCAGTTCCAGGGGGTGGACAATATGAAGGGCATAATGGATAACTGGATAAGCGCGGGACTGCTTGCGGTGGCCAGCCTTACTTCCACCATGGGCGCGTTCGGGGTAATGGTGGAGGATAAGGCGCGCCGCCTGGCAAAGGATTTTTATTCCTCTCCCTTAAAAAGGCGGGATATTGCCGGAGGGTATGTGCTTAGTTCGTTTTTTGTGGGAGTTATCATGAGCCTGCTTACCCTTTTGGTTACGCAAATATATATAATTGCTGCGGGCGGCGCTTTTATGGGCGGCGCGGCTCTGCTTAAGGTACTGGGACTGATTTTGATATGCTCGGCTTCAAATACTGCCTTTGTGCTGTTTATCGTATCCTTTTTTAACAGTCAGGGCGCTTTTACTGGAGCCAGCACTGTCATAGGCACGTTTATAGGCTTTGTGGCGGGCATATATATGCCTATAGGAGTGCTGCCTGAAGGAGTCAGGGCGGTTGTAAAGATTTTTCCCGTTTCGCACGGGGCGGCGCTTATGCGGCAGGCTGTTATGGAAAATCAGCTTGCGGAGGCTTTTAAGGGCGCGCCCGCGGGCGCCTTGGAGGAATTCAATCAAATGATGGGCAACAGCCTGAATTTTGGCGATTATGCTGTGCCTGCTGGCGTCAGTATAGCTGTTCTGGTTCTGTCAGGAGTACTGTTTTTCTTGCTGGCTCTTCTTAATATACGCCGAAAAGGGAAAAATATTTAAATTCCGCTTGCTTTTTAATTGGTATTATGCTATTATACTACTGCTCTTTTATAGGTGAAAGGAATGAGTATTAAAAATGTACGTTACTGAAATAATATTAGCATGTATATTAGGCGTTATATCCATTCTGCTTATAATAAGTGTTTTAAAGCAGAAGGGCACTACCGAGGGCCTGGGCAGCATTTTGGGCGGAAATAATACCGACAGCTTTTTAGGCAGGAACAAGGCGGTCAAGACCAAGGAGGGCAGGCTGGCCCTTATGACTAAGATATGCGTTGTGCTTATAGTTGTTGTGGCTATCGTACTTGCCGTGCTGCTTTCCATTTCCGAATTACGAGCAGCGGCCGCTTAAACAGGATATGCTTCCAGCGCCCACATCTGGGCGCTTTTTTTATTATTGCCGCTTATATTAAATGGATGTTAAAAAGGAGTAAAAATGATAACAGAGGAAAAAATAATTGAATTATTGGAGAAGTATGAGAGACTGAGCAAAAAAGAGCTTAAAAAGCTTATGCTCAAGGGGGATAAGGATTATGTACCCGTTGAGGAGACGCTTAAGAAGCTTAAGAGGGACAGGGTGCTTTTAAAGGACAAGCTGGGCAGATATTATCTTGCCGGTAAATCGGCGGAGAGTATGTTTGGCGGCAAAAAGCTCGGCAGAACGTCAGAAATAGCGGCTGAGGGCAAAAAAACCGGCAAACATGAAAGAAAAGTTAGCTCCAAGGGCAAAAGAAAAGCGCGCAGCAGGGAAATTGAGGGCAAGATTGCGCTTATTAAGAATAAATACGCTTTTTTTGAAGGAGAAGGCGGAGAGAGATTATATATACCTGCGGAAAAACTGATGGGGGCTATGCTGAACGACAGGGTCACAGCTGTTAAAACAGGGGGAAAAGAATCTGACCGCGGCGCAATTACCTCCGTTTTAGAGAGGGCTAATCAAACCGTAGTGGGTACGATAGAAAATAAAAACGGAGATATTTTTCTTGCGCCTGATGATTACAGGCTGAATGTCAAAATAAAGCTGGATAAAAAAGAAGGGCTTCCTGAAAATTTTAAGGCTGTGGCGGAAATTTACCAATACAGCCAGGACGGCGGGGAACCCCTTGGCCGGATAACTGAAATTCTGGGAGAGGGGGAGCAGCCCGGCGCGGAAATGCTTTCGGTGCTTCGGGCACATAATATTCCCGACGTTTTTGACCAGTCGGTGATAGATGAGGCGGAGAAAATCCCCGAATTTATCAGCAGTGCGGAAATTGCGGACAGGGAGGACCTGCGCGGGGAAAGCATATTTACCATAGACGGCATAGACGCGAAGGATTTAGACGACGCCGTAAGCATAAAAATGCAGGGCGAGGACTATATTCTAGGCGTGCATATCGCGGACGTTTCGCATTATGTCCGTCCGGACAGCGCGCTGGACGCAGAGGCATTAAAAAGGGGCACGAGCGTTTATTTTCCGGGGAGTGTTATCCCCATGCTGCCTAAGAGGCTAAGCAACGGCATATGCTCTCTTAATCCCAATGCGGACAGGCTGGCTTTGAGCTGCGTCATGCAGATTAGCCCGGAGGGGGAGGTAATTTCTTACAGGATATTTAAGAGCGTTATCCGTTCGTGCGAGCGCCTTGTTTACGAGGATATCAATAAGCTGCTTGAGGGGGATGAGGAGCTCAGGCGCCGGTATTCACATATATACGACGAGCTTATTCTTATGCAGAAGCTGTCCGGTATTCTGGGCAAAAGGAGAAGGGCGGCCGGAAGTATAGATTTTAATGCTCCTGAGCCGGAATTTACATTGGACGAAGAGGGCAGAGCCATAGATGTGCGCGTGCATGAACGGGGCGTGTCCAATATGATGATAGAAGAGTTCATGCTGGTCTGCAACCAGACTGTAGCCAGACATATGCGCACCAATAACCTGCCTGCGGTTTACCGTATTCATGAAAAGCCCGAAAAAAGCAAGGTGGAGAACTTTGTTTCATTTATAAGGGGCTATGGATATAATATCAAGGCGAAAAATCTTAATGAGCCCAAGGACTATGCCCGGCTGCTGGACAGCCTTAAAGGAAAGCCTGAAGAAAGGGTAATTTCGCGCTTGATGCTCAGAACCATGCAAAAGGCTAAATACAGCCAGGAAAATACGGGCCATTTCGGACTGGCGGCGCAGGATTATCTGCATTTTACCTCTCCTATCAGGCGTTATCCCGATTTAATAGTGCACAGGATGATACATTTTTCCCTTGAAAAGCCTGCCGCCCTTGGAGTGTGGGCAAAACGCATGCCCGCTGTTGCGCTGCGCGCTTCCGAACGGGAACGGGCCGCGCAGGAGGCCGAATGGGAAGGGGACGATATTAAAAAGGCGGAATATATGCTCAATCATATAGGGGAGAAATTCGACGGCGTGATTTCAGGCATGTGCTCAACGGCGTTCTGGGTTGAACTGGACAATACCGTTGAAGGGATGGTGCCCCTTTCCAGCCTTAGGGATGATTTTTATATCTTTGACCAGGAAAGGTATGTATTGACCGGCCGAAATACCGGCGCCCGGTTTAAGCTGGGGCAGAGCGTGTGCATAAAAGTGACGGGCGCCAGCATACGGGGCCGGAGCGTCTCCTTTGAACTGGCCGGGAAAAAGAAAAATAAACTTTAAAAACCCCGGCTGCTTAAAGCAGTTTCAGGACAGGATATTTTAGTTTATTATTTGCATGTAAAATATTTCGGCGTGTTTTTTCTTGCTTTAAACGCGCCGAATCTGTTTTTATGGCCATGCTAATTATTGATTTTAAATATTAATTTAGTGCTTGTTTTTCTTAATATTGTGCATTGAAATGCAGGAATTAAAGCCATATAATTATAAGTAACGATGTTCAATATTAAGGAGGGTTATCTATGAAAAAAAGCAATTATTATGCTGCTGGCATGTACTTTGGTGCTTTCCTGTGTTTCTGCCTTTGCCGCAGTGCCTGCCACACCGTGGAACGATGATTCCATTAAGGTCAAGGTGACAAACAGCGTAACAGGCGAGGATACCGTTTATGACCAGTCGGCGGCGTTTGCTCCCGGCGTAAACTGGAGCGGCAATTTGGACTGGTCTTTAAAGAACAATCAGATTGTGGCGGTTAAAAAGGCGGATGCCGCCGGTGGTTTTGAAACAGCGCTTGTTCAGTCTTTCGCTAATTTTACTTCACAGGATAAAGGCGCGGACGGTTACGGCTTTTATTTTAAGAACAACTGCGCAGGCGAAGTATTGTTCACCTTTGAAGGGTCGTGGATAGCTCCGGCCGATAATGCGGGCAGTACTATTTCCAATTCTGGCTTCTCCTTTACCGCCGATTCGGAAGCCGTGCTTACCAGCATGGACGGAGTTCAGAGCACGATCAAGGCTGAAGGGAAGATGTCTAATAACAATGCTGCCGCCTTTAAGATTCCCAAGGGCTTTGAAGGCTATATTACTATACCTACGGCCTCTATCAATCTCATTGTTGCCGAGGGTAATGATTACTCCGATTTGAACGGTCAGCCTTTGGATAATACCAAAATTACCGTTACATGGCCGGCCTTTAATTTGGACAATGTAGATGCCAACGGCGTTGTATTTGATAATTTCTTTGTATACGGAGCCAATATTGAGGCCAGTGCGGACGCCGATATTGTTACCGATGCCATTACTCTTAAGCAGGATGAGCAGGGCGGAAATGATAATGACGATAATCAGGACAACCAGCAGGGAACGGGCGATTTATCCGTTCTGGCTTATGCCGCTGCCGCTGCGGCAGGCTGCGGAGCCTTGATAATCAGAAGGAAAAAATAAATTTCTGCTTGTAAAAAATATATTTAAGGCCCTTCCTGAAGGAGGGGTCTTTTTTAATTAGTGCTTTGGCAAGGGCTGCCTCTTTTAATGAGGGGCCTTTGAAAACTGACTGCAAAGCGGGCTAGGTTCAAGCCTGAGCAAAGGAGAGGCCTTTCTGGTATAAAATGGAGAATGCCGCGCAAAAGGACAGAAAGGGTGCTGCTCTGCGCCAATGGTTTAGCACATATGAAACAGGCATGTCTATAGTAATCTAAACAGATCAGACTCATGGGTTTACCAAACAGAAATTTCCAGACAGATGGTTATTATGATGAGTACAGCTGGCGGTAATAATCAGCAGCGCAAAAGTATATCCGGTAACGGGAAAACAGGCGCAAATAAAAAACAGCTTGGGCCGGAAGGGGTACAGCGCCCCTTTTAAGGGCAATGGGCAATGATGCCGCTTGCAGCCTAAGTTAAAGCCGGCGCCCATTAATGCACCGGCTTGTTTTAAGGCTTTTCAGATCCCTGTTTATGCCCGCCTTTTAGGGGTTTGGCCTGCATATAATATGTCTGCTTTTATTATATGCTTTTGCCTGTGTATACAGGGACAGAATTCTTTTAGGCGGGTTATTTCAGATATGGCTTGTTTCTGTTTAAAGAAGTAAGAGAATAATATCCATGATAATTCAGTTCGTGCGCCATTAAAATTAAAGCTATCAGTTTATGCGATGGATGGGCAAAGTATAGCGTTCGAGCTTGGTTATTTATATTAAGCTCATTTTTGCTATAAATAATATTAAGGGTTAAAAGATCATTTATAACCTTATCCATGGCCTTTTCTTCTATGCCGCATTCGGCTGCAAGTGCATCCCGTTCAAATATATAGCTGCCGGAGTTTTTATGAATATGAATAATGGCGCGCATGGTTTCGGGTGAAGAAAGGCATTCAAAAATTCTGCGTGCTTCTTCTCCGTTCCGGACGGTTTCGCCATATCCTTCCTCAGGCTCAGGGAATACGGCGAAAAAGGGAGAGCGGCCGTTGGAAACAAGAGTAAAGCCGTAGTCATTTATTATATATGAAGAGTGGCGGCAGTTTTTCAGCTCATCAGGATCATATTTTTCATCCAGTTCCATAAGACAGCTGAATAATCCCCGTTCAATCTGCCAGCCGATATCACGCGCCCTGTTAAAGCGTTCGCAGGCATGGGTATTTTTCATTAAAGAAATGATTTTCTTTGATATATCGGCCATAAAGACATCCTTATTGCTGAAAAGTTCGTCTAATGAAACGCCGAGTTCATGTGCGAGAGGCAAAAGCAAGGCGCTGTCAGGAGAATTTTCTCCCGTTTCCCATTTTGATACAGCTTGCGCCGAAATATTCAGAGAAGAAGCGAGCTGCTCCTGCGTCATATTTTTTTGAAGGCGTAATTGCCTTATATTTTTAGATAAGCACATTTATTCATTCCCTCCTATCATTTTGCATCTTCCGTTATAGTTGTAATTATAGCATTGACGGCCGCACATTTGCTCATATGCAAGTGTTATAAGAGACAGTATATTTCCGTTGCCCATGGATTCATAAATTGCAGTTATGCCGGATTTTAAGTGAACGGCTATTTTTAGGCACAAGCCAATTTCGCATGAAGCCTCTAAAAGCTGGACTGCCTTTTCTTCTGAAATTTTAGTTTTGATTGCTATATAGTCGGCTGTGAATTGCTCTGGGCAGTTCGTACTGTGAATATATTCACAGATTTTTAGGGCGTCTGTATCGCTTAAAAAGGCAAACAGCTTTGTAATCTGTTTTTGCTTATCCTCGTTTTTAAGCCATTTGAAATCAGCTTTGTTGCGCATAAGCATGACGGCCATATTTACGTCCTCTGAAGTTACTACAAAATCGTAAAATTCATGTGCGGAAATGCAGTAACGGTTCATTTTATCTGTTTTTGACGGCAGAACTTCGGCGCTGTCGTTAATATCATCTTCGCAACTAGAAATAATTTCAAAACTAGAGGGTATAATGGCCTTAACTATTTCAAAAGCCTTTAGTACGGCGGCCTTGCGGTTAAGGCCGGTAAATTCCGAGAGGATGACTTGGGAGATTTCAGGCCTTTCTTCAGGAGCTATACCCAGCAGAGAGTCAGTGCTTACATTATAGTACCCGGCAAGTTTTATAAGCATTTCCAAGCTGGGCTCAGATGCTTCGGTTTCCCATTTTGAAATTGTTTTGTCTGAAACAGAGAGTGTATGTGCGACTTCTTCCTGTGTTACGCCTTTTCTTTGACGTAATGTGGTTAATCGTTCTGCAACAAGTTTTTTGTACATAATCTACACCCCTTATAAAAAAATTAATGAGTATTTCATGTTTGCATTATATATTAAATCAATAGTAGATTCAACGGAGATAAAATTGGGAAATTCTCTGGAACGTAGAATTATTGCGCAAAAATCTCTTAATGGTTGTTTTGGGGCAGGCGAGGCTTGAGCGCCCGGATGGGGTCATACCGGGCGGTGCACCGGACGGTTAAGCGTGCTGGCCGAGCGTACAATGCATCAATAATATTGCTTTACAGTTCCTTTGCTGATAATATTAAGACTTATAAAGGCGGACTTGCCGGGTATGTTTTCACCCGTGCGCCCCGCGGTCGCAAACGGGCATTTTGTCAAAAATCCCAAACCGCATAGGAGAGCGGTTTTTCGCTTTGCAAAGCGGCAGGACGCAGAAAGACCGGGCGTATTCCAATGAGGGCGGCGCAGCAAAACGGAGCAATGAACTTCCTTTAAGGCGTTATTTTACTTTAATTGTATTGTCTGGGCATTTAAATAAAATAAATAATCCGAACGCCTTTCAAAAAAAGCGTTCGGATTATTTTCATATGTCCAGAAACTGCACAAAATACTCTTGGATAAAATTCAACGCTGAATACAATTTAATTATCATAATAGCTTGCCTGCATGCTGTACAGGGAATAGTAAATTCCCTTTTCAGCTATCAGTTCGCTGTGTATTCCATACTCTGGAATTTTTTCATCTTTAATTAAATCTATTTTATCTTTATCGCAGAATTTAGCGCTGGGCAAGCGATGGCAAAAAAGAATGCGGTATTGCCTCCAATCAAGTCATTAAATTGTCTATACAAAGCATTTTCTGCACGGGGTTCAGCGCGCTTGTCGGTTCGTCCAATATCGTAATTATTGCCTGCTTTTTAAATAGGTTCTGGCAATGGCCGGCTATTGCAGTTCGTCGCCTGAAAAGTTTACTCCCTCTTCATCAAATTGTTTTGTTAGATAAGTATTATACTGATTTGGCGGTTCTAGGATTTATTTATGGATGCCGGCTTTCTGCGCCGCTTCTGTAATTTGCTCCAGACCAGCTTGGTCAAATGAGCTGATGTTTTTTCCCATTGTAAAGGCAAATAATTTATAATCTTGGGAAACCGGCGCAAAGCAAATCTTTGTGCGACTGATTTATGGGATGTTTTAATATATTTGCAATCGTCCGAAAAGAGCAGAAAATAAAGAAAGGCCGAAAACCCGGCTGGAACAGGACTCTCCGCTTCAATATTCAAGCAGGTAATAATGTATGGGAAATTGGCAGGGCCTGGCGCGGCAGATTTTTGCTGCTGCTCAAAGCGGCCTTTGTTTTAGGTATTTACTGGAAGTTCGGCAATCAGCCTAACTTTTAACGGCCTTTTTGTCAGGAATTCGACATTTTGATCCATTGTAGTTCTGGGGTGCTGATAAATATCTTTATCAACTATTAAATCCTCGTCAATTACATATAGATAACCGTATTCTGTGCCGTTGTGGACAATTTCGCCGTTATCATCGTACCCTAACACAGACGGCTTGTGAGAAAATGCTTCGGCCAATGATCTCCATTGCGTTACAGTGCTTCCTTCACGCAATTCGGTGAACAGCTTGTTGGAGCCGTGATACCAGCATCCTGATGGGTCAATTTCAATTAAATGAGGCGCGTTATTTGTGTGCGGCGGCTCGTCGCTGCCGCTGGAAAACGAAGAAATATTTTGGCGTTTGCCAGGAGCGGCGTCAAACCCTTTTAGGAGCAGCATATTCGCTATGGTTGCGTATAATTTCCAAGCTTTTCCGAATGTATTCATGACCGTTGCCTCCTCATTATATAAGTTTTTATTAGTATAGCATTAAAATTAAGACAAAACAAGATTGTTATAGCATAAAATTTGTTTTTTCTGCTTTTTTAGGTTTATTCCGTGAAAAATGTACATTCCGCGGCTGAACCAGACAAAAAGGCAGCCGGCGGCTCATTACGAATTGCCGGCCGCAGGCATGTAAAGAGCTAACAAAAAAGATGCCTGCGAAAAGTCTTGAAACAGACTCGAACCCGCAAAATGTTGGCAGTGCACAAATCGGCGTAAAAACGACGCGTTTACAAGCCGTTAGCCGGTGTGAACGCGACCTTTTGCAGAAGAGGAGGAACAGTGGAGCGGGTGACTGATTTTTTATGAAATAAAAAATCGGAACGAGTTACGCTCGTTCCGACGTGGGAAGCGTTGACGAAAAAGATACCCGCCATAAACGCGGGCGGAGAGGCAAAATAAAAAACCGAGCCCGGAACGCAAATTGCGTCCAGGCTCAGCCTGGCGTCGCTAAGAGGATTCGAACCTCCGACCTACCGCTTAGGAGGCGGTCGCTCTATCCTGCTGAGCTATAGCGACATTTTTTACGCTTTTGAATTGCACCCGCTGCACCCGCGTTGAGGAAGTGTGCTAATGCGTTTCTGCGCGGTAGCTGGCCCGCTCGGTTTTTTTGCTCCGCCTGTTTTTTAAAGCGCAGCTGTGCAACGAGGGTAATATAGCATAAATCGGGGCAGGTGTCAATTATTCAGCTTGCCATTTTTTTATTTTGCTTATATTATACTATTATTATTTATATCGGAGGGGCTTGCTTTGGCGTTTTCAGTAGAATTTATACGCAGGTGTGAGGATGCGTGCGAGATATTTTTAGCCCGTATGGAAAAGCAGGGCTTTAGGGAAGCGGAGAAAAAGGAGATAGACTACGGGGCAGGATATGTCTTTAATAAAGATGGCCGGGTGATAAAAGCGGCGCTTTATTACAATAAGTCGGGCAATTCAACAAAGGCGGTTTTCAGCGGGGACGCCGGAGACCCGGCGCTTCAAAGCGTTGCCGGGGCTTTAAGGGCGCTGTCGGATCAGCCGGCGTCAAATGAGTATGCGCTCAAGAGGGACATTAAGGCAATACCTGTGCTGGAATGCCATATAGGTACTGATGAATCGGGCAAGGGGGATTATTTCGGGCCGCTGGTTATAGCGGGCGTGTTTGTCAATACGCGTCTGGAAAATATTTTAAAAGAGCTGGGCGCGGCTGATTCCAAAACCAATACCGACAGGAAAAATATTCAGTTGGCGCAGGATATAAAGGCGGTGCTGGGGCGGGACAAATTTGAGGTTATTAAAATAGGGCCTCAAAGATATAACGAGATGTACCAAAAAACTGGTAATCTTAATAGGATTTTGGCCTGGGGGCATGCCAGGGTCATAGAAAACCTGCTTTCACGCAATGAGTGCGGCCATGTTATAGCCGATCAGTTCGGCGGGGAAGAAGTGCTTAAAAGGGCGCTTATGGAAAAAGGAAGGAATATAAATCTCCTTCAGACGCCTAAAGGGGAACGGGACACGGCGGTAGCGGCGGCAAGTATACTCGCCAGAGAGGAGTATCTTCGCAGCATGGCGCTTTTAAGCGAGCAGACGGGCATGGAGCTTATAAAGGGAGCCTCGCAGAAGGTGGAAAAGCGGGCGCTGGAGATAGCACGGAAAAACGGGCCTGAGTGGCTGGATAAGATAGCTAAAAAGCATTTTAAAACTACCGAAAGGGTGCTTAAAAGCCTGGAAGGCTAGACAGTCCGGGCTTTTGGGGCCTGCAATAAGCAGCGCCGCTTGCATTCCTGGTTAGTTTAGGACCGGGCGGCCGGGGTATTGGGCGGCAGAGCGGGGCGTATATTGGCAAAAGGCAAAGTGTTGCAAAAAAAGTCGGAATGGTTTAAAATATATGCGTCTTTGGGGCTCAGGCAGGAAAAGGGAAAAAGCATTTTCCCTGCCGGCTGATATTTTTAAGCGTCATACCGGCTTGACGGACTGTTATTTTTTAGATTGGGGGGTTGAACAAATGCTTACAAAGGAACAGGTGGAAGAGGTGCTCAATATGCTGGAGGGCTTGTATCCCACGGCGTCAACAGAGCTTGTATTTTCCACGCCTTATGAATTGCTCGTATCAACTATTTTATCCGCTCAGTGTACTGACGCGAGAGTAAATGTTGTTACAAAAGAGCTTTTTAAAGAGTATAATACTCCCGAAAAAATGATAACACTAACTCAGGAAGAATTGGAAAGGCTTATTCACAGCTGCGGCTTTTACCATAACAAGGCTAAAAACATTCTGGCCGCTTCAAAAATGCTGGTAGAAAAATATGATTCGCAGGTGCCTGACAGCCTGGAGGAATTGGTCAATCTGCCGGGCGTGGGAAGGAAAACGGCCAATGTAGTGGGCAGCATTGCCTTTGGCATAGACGCTATTGCCGTAGATACGCATGTTTTCAGGGTGGCCAACCGCATAGGGATTACTAATGCCAAGGATGAATTGCATACCGAGCTTCAGCTTATGGAGCAGATAAAAAAAGAGCGCTGGTCCCACGCGCATCATTTAATTCTTTGGCACGGCCGGCGAATATGCCATTCGCGCAGGCCTGAATGCGAAAAATGTCCGGTTGCGGGCTGCTGTGAGTATAATAACGCAGAGGAAAAAATATGTTCGTAGACATAGTAAAAATAAAGGTGAAAAGCGGCCGGGGCGGGGACGGCGCGGTTTCCTTCCACCGGGAAAAATATATTGCCAACGGCGGCCCGGACGGCGGGGACGGCGGCCGGGGGGGCGACGTTGTGTTTGTCGCCGATAAGGATATGCGCACCCTCCTGGATTTCCGCTATAAAAGGAAATATGCCGCAGGAGACGGACAGAACGGCACGGGCAATTTTAAGACGGGCAAACGCGGGGAGGACGTTGTTATAACCGTGCCCGCGGGAACAGTAATAAAGGAAGCTGAAAGCGGACGCATACTGTGCGATATGTATTCTGATTCGGAGCGGAAGGTTATCCTCCAGGGCGGGAATGCCGGCAAGGGGAACGCGCGCTTTGCAACGGCCACCCGCCAGGCTCCTAATTTTGCCCAAGGCGGCGGAGCGGGCCGGGAGATGGAGCTTCAGCTTGAATTAAAAACCATTGCAGACGTAGGGCTTATAGGTTTTCCCAATGTAGGCAAATCCACCATTCTTTCTGTTATTACAAAGGCCCGCCCTAAGATAGCCAATTATCACTTTACCACCCTTGCGCCCAATCTGGGGGTGTGCGGAGTGGATGGCTACAGCTTTATTATTGCTGATATTCCCGGACTTATAGAGGGCGCGCACCAGGGCGCCGGCCTGGGCCATGATTTTTTAAGGCATATAGAGCGCACGCGGATGCTTCTGCATGTGGTGGATATTTCGGGCTGCGAGGGAAGGGACCCTGTGGAGGATTATGACATAATAAACAGAGAACTGTCTCAGTACAGCCCTGCCCTAAGCGCGCTGCCCCGGCTGATAGTGGCTAATAAATGCGAGCTTCCGGGCGCACAGGAGAACATAAAAAGGCTCAGAGAGCATACGGGCCGGGAAGTGTTTGAAGTTTCGGCCGCGGCCAACAAGGGCTTTCTGCCGCTGCTCCGCCAGACGGCGGCCATATTAAAAACTCTGCCTCTGCCTGAGCCTATAATGCCCGATGAAATATATACGCCCAGGGAAGATTCCCAGGCCTTTGAGATATATAGGGACGGGGAGGTTTATGTGGTTGCAGGGCCGTATGTGGACAGACTGCTTTTAAGAGTCAATCTGGACGACCCGGATTCCTTTAAGTATTTTCAGCGGCAGCTGCGGGAAAAAGGTATCATTGACGCGCTTAAGGCTGCCGGAGCGGGCGAGGGAAGCGTAATAAGCATGGGGGACCTGGAATTTGACTATGTAGAATGAACCTTGGCGGATCGGTTGCCCATATTCGGGCTGCGGCTGAAATTTTTAAGCTTAAAGCGCGCGGCGGCTTGAGCAAATTCTGGTTTTGGGAATCAGCATTTGCCGGTATTGCGCGCAAGGCGGATTTTATAAATGGCTGAAGAAGCAGGGATATAATTAACAGGAGAAGAATAATAAGAATATGATAACAACTAAGCAGCGGGCGGTTCTCAGAGCTATGGCCAACCAGCTGGAGCCAATATTCCAGATAGGCAAAAATGAGATAGGGCCCGAAATGATAACTGAAATATATAATGCGCTTGAAGCGCGCGAGCTGATAAAGATAACCGTGCTGAAAAACAGCGGGCTTACCGCGCGCGAGGCATGTGAGGAAATAGTGAGCAAAACCGGCTCTGAGCCTGTACAGTGTATAGGCAACAGGCTGGTTATCTATAAAAAGAGCCGGAAGCATCAGAAGATATTCTTGGATTGACGCTTTTGCCTGTATTTAATATATATGCCTGCTGCGAGAAACAGTCCGGCAGCGATAAGGTAATATATATAAAACGGCGTAAGTATTGAAAGCAGGCCCAGCAGCAGCGCGTATTTTATTAAGGCGCGGGGAGAATTGCGGTTCTGCATCAAAGGTTCAAAACGCTCTGAAAGCTTTTTCCGGCCGGCGGGAGCCGCCTTTTCAATTTCGGGCAGCTGGATATCCTGCTCTTCCAGAATTTCAAGCAGCTGGCTGAAATTAATGGAGGTATATTGGGCGCTCAGCCTCTCCAGCAGCGCCTGAGCGGCTTTATCCAGACCGAAGGGCGCTATAATCAGCAGCTCCGGATAAGGCGCTTCTCCCAGCAGGCGCAGGCTTTCAAGCAGGCTTTGAGCGTCTGCCGGCTGGTTTTCAGGGGGTCGGAAGCATATCAGCGCCTGATTCTGGGGCGGGCCGAAAATAAGCATATTCTGTTTTTTAGAACAGTGTGGGCTTTCGCAGAAGGCTTTGGCCAGGAGGGAAAAGAGTTTTTTCTGCTCTAAGAGCAGAAAGCCGTAATACAGAGAGCGCTTGTGCTCGGCCTGCAGCGCGCGGGCGTCCTTGCGTTCTAAAAATATGCCGCGGACCAGATAATAGGCGCAGTCCAGCGCCAGCGCGGCGAAAAGAGAGGTAAACAGCGCTGCGTTCCGGCTGTTCATCCGGGGCAGCAGAAAAGCGTAGCAGATAAAGAATACCGCTGTAAAAAAGAAAAGAGCGTCAATTATGCGGAATACAAAGCGTTTCATTGTATTTTAAGCCTCCTTTGGGGATTTGCTTTTCAGCCGTTGGTACGGCTCTGGGCTCTAAAGTAATTATTGACATGGAACGCGGTCTTATTCTTCTAATTCTGCCGGGCGCTCAGGGGGTAATTATATGGAAATGATAAAATTTGAAAAGCAGCTGGGCATTATGGGGGGAACCTTTGATCCCATTCATAACGGCCATATCCAAATGGCTCAAAAGTGCATGGAAAAGTTTGCGTTGGACGAAGTTGTCTTTCTGCCGGCCGGGGAACCGCCTCATAAGCGCAGTTATGCCGTGACCGACAAATACAGGCGGCTGGAAATGACTCAGCTGGCTGTAAAGGATATTCCGGGCTTTTCGGTTTCGGACATTGAAATAAAACGGGAGGGCTATACTTATACCATTGATTCTCTGCGCGAGCTGAGGGATATCTATAAGAATGCCCGGTTCTTTTATATAATTGGGGCGGATACGCTAAGCGAGTTATATACCTGGAGGCATATAGACGAGGTGGCCAAGCTTACTAAATTTCTGGTAGTAGGCAGGAGCAATATCCCTGTTGAAGCGCTGCATAACGCCGCGGCGCGGGTCAGGGAGGATTTCGGCGGTCAGCTTGTTGACGCTCAGTTTGTCGGGCCGGAGATTTCTTCTACGTTTATAAGGGATTTGGCGCGTAAAGGAGCGCCTCTGACGGGCTATGTTCCTTCAGCGGTGGCTGAGTACATAAAGGAGAATAAAGTATATGGAGCTTAATGAGGCGCTTGAACGGGTAAAGCCCCTTTTGACGCCTAAAAGATACGCGCATACCATGCGGGTTCTGGATACGGCGCTGGAACTGGCGGGGAAGTGGGGCGCGGATGAAAAAGTCACCGCCCTTACGGCCGCTCTGCACGACTGCGCCAAAAATATCACTAAATATATCATGCCTGTGTACGGCGGCTTTATAGGTGATTTTGCTCATTATCCGGAAGTGAGCCATGCGCCCCTTGGGGCGCTTTACGCCGGGGACGTGCTAAAGATAACAGACAGACGCGTGCTGGCGGGCATATGGTATCACTGTACCGGTCGCCCGGCCATGCCTCTTGAGGAAAAAATAGTCTATCTTGCCGACGCTTTAGAGCCGGGCCGGGATTACGACGGCGTGGAGAGGCTCAGAACGCTGTTGAAGGAAAGCCTGGATCTGGCCGTGAGGGAATATGCGCGGAGCAATTTAAGCTATCTGCGCGAGCAGGGCGGGCTTATACATCCGCTTGGGAAACAAACCTTTGAATATTATAATAAATTATTGGAGGGAAATAATGAATAAGGATTCTCTGGATTTGACTAAAAAAATCTGCTCGCTGCTGGCCGAGCGGAAGGCCGAAGATATAATGTATCTGGATATTTCCGAGCTTACCGTGGTGGCGGACAGCTTTATAATATGCAGCGGGCGCAGCGCCGTCCAGCTTAAGGCGGCGTGCGATTTTCTGGAGGAAAAGCTGGCCCTGGAGGGGATAAAGCCGGCGCGCATAGACGGCTATAATGAAGGCAGATGGATCGTGCTGGATTATTCAAATGTCATTGTTCATATCTTCAAGGATGAGGACAGGGTCTTTTACCATCTTGAGCGTTTGTGGTCAAACGGTAAAAATATGTTCCTATATCAGGAATAAGCGCCTGCGTATTAAAGCCGGCGGCAGCGCCGCGCCTAGAATATAGCTATGTAAATTTTGGGGCTGGATTGAAACGGATATATGCCGTAAATCCGGCCTTTTCTTTTATTTTGATAAAAACCTGACAAAAACCATTGGCGAATATTTTAAAATGCTGTATAATTAAACAAATAAAGCTTAGCGGGGTTTTTATGGACATTCATGATTTTCCAGCATATGGTGCGCCGGCGGATATCCGCATTTTCGGCCGCAATAATGAGTTTGATTATATAAAAAGGGTGAAAGCTCTTATTGGGGATGGGGACAAGAGCTATTATATAGACACCTATGGCTGTCAGATGAACGCGCATGATTCAGAAAGCCTTGCGGGCATTCTGGAGATAATGGGCTATGCGCCTGCCCAGGCAAGAGAAGAAGCTGATATAATAGTTTTTAACACCTGCTGTGTCAGGGAAAATGCTGAAAACCGCATCAAGGGGAACATAGGCGCCGTTAAGCCGCTGAAGGAAAAGCGGCCAGAAATTATAACCGTTGTATGCGGCTGTATGACTCAGCAGCCGGGCGTGGCTGAATCTTTAAAAAAGACCTTTAGCTTTATAGATATCGTTATGGGCAGCGGCTGCGTGCATAAACTGCCCGAATTATTGCTGGAGGTGCTTTCGGGACGCAGAACCGCGCCCCTTTTGTCCGGGCCAAACGAGGCCATTACCGAGCATACTCCTGTTAAGCGGGTGAGAAAAGAGAGCGCCTATATAAATATCATGTACGGCTGCAATAATTTTTGCAGTTATTGCATAGTGCCGTATGTTCGGGGACGGGAAAGAAGCCGCAGAAGCGAGGATATTTTGGAGGAAGCGCGCGCCCTGGCCGGGGACGGCTGCCTGGAAATTGTGCTGCTGGGGCAGAATGTCAATTCCTATGGAAAGGACAGCGGAGAAATATCTTTTGCCCAGCTTTTGCGCCGGCTGGATAAGATAGACGGAATAAAGCGCATAAGCTTTATGACCAGTCACCCTAAGGACCTTTCGGAGGAATTGATAGAGGCAATGGCGCAGTGCGAACATGTATCCAATCAGCTGCATTTGCCCGTGCAGTCGGGCAGTGACCGGATTCTGCGCCTTATGAACCGCAAATATACCCGCGCTCATTATATGGATTTGGTGCGCTCTATACGCGAACACATTCCTGATATAGGGCTGAGCACTGATTTGATCGTAGGTTTTCCAGGAGAAACAGACGAGGATTTTGAGGATACCCTTTCTCTTTGCAGGGAAATAGGCTTTGCCTCTGCCTTTACTTTTATTTATTCAAAGCGTTCGGGCACTCCCGCCGCTTCCATGCCGGAGCAGGTGCCTTTAAAAATAAAGCGGGAACGTATAATGAAGCTTATAGAGGTGGTGGAAGAAGGGGCGCTGAGAGTCAGCCAGAATTATCTGGGAGAGGAGTACGAGGTGCTGGTTGAAAGCCTCAGCCGGCGCAGCGGCAGCATGCTTTCAGGAAGGACAAGCTGCGGCCGCACTGTGACTTTTAAAGGAGATCCTTCTCTTATAGGCAGTTTTGTAAATGTTAAAATCACTCAGATAAAGAAAAATACGCTCGCGGGCGAATTGATAAATAATTAAGCAAAGGAGATGCCGTATGAGCGAGGAAATTATTGACGTATCAAAGCTTTCGGATATGATGCAGCAGTATATGACCATTAAGGAGAATTATTCGGACTGCCTGCTCTTTTTCCGGCTGGGCGATTTTTACGAGATGTTTTTTGACGACGCTGTATTGGCTTCAAGGGAGCTGGAGCTTACCCTTACCGGCCGGGACTGCGGCCTGGAGAAACGGGCGCCTATGTGCGGCGTGCCCTATCACAGCGTGGATACCTATCTCCAGCGCCTGATAAGCCGGGGATATAAAGTAGCGGTCTGCGAGCAGCTTACCGACCCTAAGCAGAGCAAGGGCCTGGTAGAACGGGGAGTTGTCCGCATAATCACTCCGGGCACGGTCATGGAGCAGAGCATGCTGGATGATAAGACCAATAATTATGTCTGCGCCGTTAATTTCGGCCCAAAGCATATAGGCTTTGCCTGGGCGGATGTTTCTACAGGCGACTTTTATACAACTGAATTTGACAATACTCCTCAGATGGAAGAGCTTGTGGATATGATAGGCGCTGTAAATCCCAGCGAGCTGCTTACCGAAGGCAATTCGGAACAATTAGAGGGCATCCTTTCGCTGCGCTTTTCGGGACGCAGGTTCAATTTTACCCAGGTACCCAGCAGCAGTTTTGATTACGACAGGTCTTACCGCAGCCTGTGCGGCCATTTCAAGGTGCGCAATCTTTCCGGCTTTGATATTTCTTCCCTTATAGAGGGCGTAGGGGCCGCGGGCGCGCTGCTGGCCTATTTGTATGAAACCCAGAAAGCAGATTTAAGCCATATCAGCCGCATACACTATTACAACAAGAGCCTTTATATGCAGCTGGACGCCAATACCCGCAGAAATCTGGAAATTACTGAAACTATGATGTGGCGCAGCAAAAAAGGCTCTCTTTTGGACGCGATTGATTTAACCCTTACCCCTATGGGAGGGCGGAAACTCAAGCTTTGGCTGGAGCAGCCCTTAAGGGATGCGGATGCCATAAGAAAACGGCTGGCCGGCGTTGATACCCTGTTTAAGGATTACAATTTAAGGGAATATGTGTCCGAACGGCTTAAAGAGATATATGATATTGAAAGGATGGCTGCCAAGGTGGCGGAGAACCGCATTAACCCGCGGGAATGCGTCATCCTGAAAAAATCCCTTAAGCGGCTGCCGGAGATAACCTCCCAGTATGCCCAGTGCGAGGACGGCCTTGTGCGCGAACTTATAGGGGAGATAGACCCGCTGGAGGATATATTCCATTTGCTGGATGCCGCTATAGTAGATGAAGAGACTCCCGTTCTGATTACCGAGGGAAAGCTTATAAAGGAGGGTTATAGCGAGGAGCTGGACGACCTGCGCGCTATTGAAGGGAACAGCACGGCTTATATCCTTTCTATTGAAAATGCCGAGCGGGAACGGACGGGGATTAAAAACCTCAAAATAAAGCATAACAAGGTGTTCGGATATTTCATAGAGGTTTCCAGGAGCTATCTGGACCAGGTGCCCTATGATTACATAAGAAAGCAGACCATAGCCAACGGCGAAAGGTTCGTTACGACCGAGCTTAAGCAGCAGGAGGAAAAGCTGAGGAATGTGCAGGAGCGCATTGTGCAGATGGAATATGATTTATTCATACAGCTGCGCGACGAGCTTGCGCACCATCTTGAGCGGCTCCAGAAAACTGCGCGGGCGGTGGCTGAACTGGATGTAATCTGCGCCTTTGCGAGCTTGGCGGCGGATAAAAATTATACAATGCCCATTATTAACGAGGAGGGGCGCATTCAGATAACTGACGGCAGGCATCCGGTGGTGGAAAATTCCCTGAAGCAGAACCGTTTTGTGCCGAACGACGCGCTGCTGGACAATGAGGACAACCGCTTTATGGTGATAACCGGCCCCAATATGGCGGGTAAAAGCACTTATATGCGGCAGGTGGCCATTATTACCCTGCTGGCTCATATAGGGTGCTTTGTGCCGGCGGCCAGGGCGGATATATCCATAGTGGACAGAATATTTACCCGTGTGGGCGCCTCGGACGATTTGGCCAGCGGCCAGAGCACCTTTATGGTGGAGATGAATGAAGTGGCGGTAATATTGAATAACGCCACCCGTTCCAGCCTGGTCATACTGGATGAAATAGGAAGGGGAACAAGCACCTTTGACGGTCTGAGCATAGCGTGGGCGGTTACTGAATATCTGGCTGATAAAAATATTATAGGAGCTAAAACTCTTTTTGCCACACATTACCATGAGATAAGCGAGCTGGAGGGGCGTATAGACGGAGTTAAGAATTATTTTATCGGGGTGCGCGAGCACGGCGACCAAATAATTTTTATGCGCAAAATACTTCGGGGCAGCTCGGATAAAAGCTTCGGCATACAGGTTTCCCGGCTGGCGGGTCTGCCTGAACCGGTTATAAAAAGAGCCTCTGAAATATTAAAGCGGCTGGAGGACGCGGATATAAGCAAATCGCAGATAAGCGCCAATATTTTCGGCGAGGCGGAAATACCTGCTGAACCTGAGCCTTCTTCAAGCGAGGACGAGATAACCCAGCGCCTTAAGCAGATAGATATAAACGAGCTTACCGCCAGAGAGGCGTTTAATATAGTATGCGAGCTGGCCGAAATGGCTAAAAGAAACTAAGCGAAAAGGAGGGGAACTATGAGCGTAATCAGGCTGATGAACAAGGAGCTTGCCGAAAAGATAGCCGCAGGCGAGGTTGTGGAAAGACCGGCTTCGGTGGTTAAAGAGCTGGTGGAAAACAGCATAGACGCAAACAGCTCTGCCATTACCGTTGAGATAAAAGAGGGCGGCGTTAGTTTTATCAGGGTTACGGATAACGGCTGCGGCATATTGCCGGAGGATATGCTGATGGCGTTTGCGCGCCATGCCACAAGCAAGCTCTATACCGAAAAAGACCTTTTTGATATAAAACAGCTGGGCTTCAGGGGGGAGGCTCTGGCGAGCATTGCCGCTGTGAGTAAAATACATATGACCAGCTGCGTGCCCGGCAGCGTATACGGCTCTGAGATAATTCTGGAGGGCGGAACAGTAATCCGCTCTAATGAGACGGGCTGCCCTTTGGGTACGAGCATTGTTGTGGAGGATTTATTCTATAATACTCCTGCGCGCCGCAAATTCCTTAAAAAGCCTTCTCAGGAGGCGGCTTACATAGGGGATATTCTGACCCGCCTCATTTTGGCGCGGCCGGGGATTTCCTTTAAATATATCAACGACGGCAAGACCGTGCTGCACAGTCCGGGGGACGGCTCATTAGCCAATGCCGTGCAGGCTGTATACGGCCTGGAAACGATACAAAATATGCTGCCGGTGCATTATAGCGGCGGACAGGTAGCTATAGACGGCTATATAAGCGGCGTGGAGATGGAAAAAAGCAACCGCACCTATCAGACCCTTTTTGTAAACGGGAGATATATAAAGGATTCGGATTTATCTCAAAGCGTGCAGGACGGATATATCAACAGTATAGGAACGGGTAAATTCCCCATGTATGTGCTTAATGTTTGGGTGCCGCGCGACATGGCGGATGTTAACGTGCATCCCAATAAATTGGAGGTGCGCTTTGATTCCTCTCTTAATATTTATGAATGCGTGAGCGAAGCGGTGCGTTCCGCGCTCAGGGAATCCTTTAAGGTGCCGGAGCTGATGGAGGAGGATTATCCCGTTTCGGATGCGCCTGGGCGAACGGAAGTGACAAGAGAAGAGGAGCTCACTGAGCCTATAATGGAGGAGGAACCGGACAGCGCGGAAGGAACAGCGGATATTAACGCAGAACAGGACGAAAAAGAGCTTCGCGCTAAGGAAGCAGAAGATAACCGGGAGGATAATGGGGAAATTCCGCGGGTAGTAATTCCCGTAATGTCCAAGCCGGGGAAATTTGCGGAGAATTTCAGGGCGGTTACGGGCTTTGAGCCGCGCAGAACGCCTGTTTCCCTGCGGCCGGTTAAGGAATTGGAGCAGCTTGCGCTGGAGGCGGATTTCCCTGAGGGAGATTATAAGCTGGTAGGTCAGATGTTTCTTACCTATATCGTGCTGGAGGACAATAATACGGCATATATAGTGGACCAGCATGCCGCGCACGAAAGGCTGCTCTATGAGAGATTGAAAAAGCAGGTGGACCAAAGCAAGGTGGTATCTCAGCAGCTTCTGGTTCCCCAGATACTCAACCTCAATTATGCTGAAGCGCGGAAATTTGAAACGCTGAAAAAATATTTTGAGGAGCTGGGCTTTGAAATAGAGGAATTTGGTTCTCTCAGCTATGCAATAAGAGCGGTGCCTGTGCTTTTGGGCAAGCCTAATTCGGCTGAACTGATTTTATCCATGCTGGATGAAACCGAATTAGCCAAATCTCCAAAGGCTTCGGATATACTGCGGGAAAAGCTTATGCAGACGGCGTGCAAGCACGCCATAAAGGGAGGGGACCGCTTAAACGACGAAGAGATAAAGCAGCTCATGGTGCTTATCCGTTCAGAGCAGGTTCCTCTTTCCTGCCCGCACGGACGGCCCATTCTTATAAAGCTTACCAAGCGCGAGCTGGAGAATAAATTTAAAAGGAACGAATGATGGATGGTATTTATATTGCAGGTCCGACAGCTTCTGGAAAAAGCGGGCTGGCGGTTTCCCTTGCTTTAAAGCTGGGAGGAGAAGTAATAAACGCTGATTCCATGCAGATATACAGCGAGCTGCGCATAGGTACGGCCCGTCCGGGGCCGGAGGAGATGATGGGGGTGCCTCATCATCTTTTCGGCTTTGTGCCTCCGTTTTTGGGATATTCAGCCGCTCAATATGCTCCTGAAGCGCTTAAAACGGCTCAGGAGGTCCGCAAACGCGGAAATATCCCCATTTTCACCGGGGGTACGGGCCTTTATATGGACGCGCTGTTATATGAAATGGATTTTGGCGGAACGGCTGCTGATGAAGGATTGCGCTCCGAGCTGAAAAATTACGCGGAGCAGAGCGGCCGGGAAGCGCTGCACCGGCGGCTGGCTGAATTAGACCCGGAGAGCGCGGCTAGGCTGAACCCAAATGATGTTAAAAGGGTCATAAGGGCCATAGAGGTTTATAAATTAACAGGCGGCGGCATAGGCGAATATTCGGTCTGCCGTAAAAAGAGGCAGGATTTCCAGCCCGTTTTAATTGGCCTGTATTCTGAGGACAGGCAATTTCTATATGACCGTATAAACGCGCGCACAGATCTTATGCTCCAAGAGGGGCTGCCTGAAGAGGCGAGGACTGTATTGGAAAAATGGCCCCAGTCCCAGGCGGCCAAGGCTATAGGCTATAAGGAATTTGCCGGCTGTTTTTCGGGAGAAATTACGTTTGAGCAGGCTGGGGAATTAATAAAGCGCAATACCAGGAGGTACGCCAAAAGGCAGCTTACCTGGTTTAAAAGGAATAAGGATATAAACTGGATAGATATTAAAGGACTTAACGGGGAAGAGCTTCTGCAAAGGGCGCTTGATTTTATTCCTGCTGAGTATTTTAACTGACAGGAGCGTGAGGAGAGTTTTATGGACAGGACTGAAAAAATTCTTTTAAGCAAATACGGCGTAAGCGAAAGAGCGCTTAAGATAGGGGAAGAAGCGGAAAGGGAATGCGCTTCGGTTTTTAGAGAAATAGAAGAAATGGCGGCGTATAACCAGCTTAAGGTGCTGGATGCGTTCCGGCAGTGCCGCCTTGCCCCCAATCATTTTGCGCCCAGCTACGGTTACGGCTATTCGGATGCGGGCCGGGAAAAATTAGAGGAGCTGTTTGCGCTTGTTTTTAGGGCGGAAAAGGCTATTGTGCGGCCCCAGATAGCTTCGGGCACCCATGCTTTGGCCCTGACTCTTTACGGTCTGCTGGGGCGGGGAGATAAATTGATATACGCCAGCGGACAGCCGTATGATACGCTGGAGGAAATAATAGGCGCTTCGCCTGAGGATAAAGGCTCCCTCAGAGAACTGGGAGTGGAATTTGAGGCTGTTCCCTGCGAAAAGGGGCTGGAATATGGTCAAATAGAGAGGGTTTGCCGGGAAAAGCGGCCCGCGGTTATCGCCTTTCAGCGTTCACGCGGCTATACCTCCCGGCCCAGCCTGTGCTGCGGGCAGCTGAAAAAAGCCTTTGAAATTGTTAGGGCTGTTTCTCCTGAAACAGTCATCATGGTGGATAACTGCTACGGCGAGTTTGTGGAAGAATGCGAGCCCATAGAGCTGGGCGCGGATATAATTGCGGGCTCTCTCATAAAGAACCCCGGAGGCGGCCTGGCGCCTACCGGCGGCTACATAGCGGGCAGAGCGGATCTGATTGAGAGAATAGGCTGGAGGCTTACCTCTCCCGGTATAGGATTGGAGGTAGGCTCTTATGCCGCAAGCTACATGCCTTTTTTCCAGGGGCTGTTTCTGGCGCCGCATGTTGTGGGGCAGGCTCTCAAGGGCGCGGTTTTTGCTTCAAGCGTATACAGCCGCCTGGGTTATAGGGTCAGTCCTCTGCCGCATGAAAAGAGGGGCTGTATAATTCAGTCTTTGGGCTTTAACACCGCTGAGGAACTTATAGCGTTCTGCCAGGACGTTCAGAGGATGTCCCCTGTGGAAAGCCATGTGCTGCCCGAACCGTGGGATATGCCGGGCTACCAGGATAAGGTCATAAT
>OMGY01001241.1_pt1 | contig 24221 bp, 20 predicted proteins | sample 1674461 | NCBI WGS metagenome assembly OMGY01 (sample SAMN05578579, study PRJEB25193) | human gut metagenome | biome: Human Microbiome; feature: human-associated habitat; material: feces | host: Homo sapiens | place: USA:Birmingham
TTTCGTGTGGTAACTTAACAATAACGGATTATGGAAAGTAATTCCACTGCTTTTTAATAAAAATAAAACTGCGCCACAGCCTTGGCAGGCCATCGCGCAGCGATTTTGTTCAATCGAAAGTTGACAAAGGAGTTGAGCTGATATGAAAAAGAAAATCATCATATTGCTGTCTGTTGTGATAATTCTTTTGATGGGCATTGTTGTATGGTTTAATATTCCACTCGACTTGATGGACTTAGACCCTAATGAGGTCATGGAAATAGTTGTTTTCAATGGCAATAGCGGAAACGCAACACATATTACCGACAAAGAGCAGATTCAGCATATTGTCGAAAATTTGAATGGCGTCGAAGTAAAGCGGTCAAAGCCATCTTTGGGATATATGGGATATAGTTTCAAAGTTACTATTTATTTGTCTGATGGCAACGAGGCAGGCGATTGGAATAATTTTATTATCAATTCAGATGATACAATTAGAAAAGATCCATTTTTCTATTCTGTTACAAAGGGAAATATTGATTACAGCTATATTGAAGGTATCGTAGAATAACAAAAATTCCAGTTTGCCGTACAGCGCCAAACAGCGGAAAAGCCCCTGCATTCCAAAACGGATGCAGGGGCTTTTTTGTTTACTTCAAGATAATTTCGCCGTTTTCATCGGCATCCACCACAAGGGTGCCGCCGGAAGCAAGGCTGCCGTCGATCAGGCGCTCGGCGGCGGGGTCTTCCACCGCCTTGCGGATCACGCGGCGCAGGTCGCGAGCGCCGAACTTGCCGCCCTGACTCTTTTGCACCAGAGCCTTGAGGGCTGCCGGGGTGTAGCTGTAGGCGATACCCTTGGCTTCCATGCCGGGCTTGTACTCGTCCAGCATCAGGGCCGCGATGCCCTGCAGGGTCTGTTCCGTCAAAGGCTTGAAGGCAATCACTTCATCCACGCGGCCAAGGAACTCCGGCCGCAGGAACTGGGCCAGCGCCTTGCGGGTCTTTTCCTCGCTGAGCTGTTCCTCGCTCTTATTGAAGCCAAGCCCACCGGTACTCTGGTCGCTGCTGCCGGCGTTGGAGGTCATGCAGATGACCGTGTTGGAGAAGTCCACCGTGCGGCCCTGCGCATCGTTGATCTTGCCCTCGTCCAGAATCTGCAGCAGAATGTTCATCACATCCGGGTGTGCCTTTTCGATCTCGTCGAACAGCACCACGCTGTAGGGGCGGCGGCGCACCTTCTCGGTGAGCTGACCGGCCTCCTCGTAGCCCACATAGCCCGGAGGCGAACCGATCATGCGGGACACCGCGTATTTTTCCATATACTCGCTCATGTCCAGACGGATGAGCGGATCGGGGCCGTCGAACAGCTGATTTGCCAGCTGCTTGACCAGCTCGGTCTTGCCCACGCCGGTGGGGCCCACAAAGATGAAGCTTGCGGGACGGCGGCGGCCGGAAAGGTCGGCGCGGCTGCGCTTGATGGCCTGCGCCACCAGATGCACGGCTTCGTCCTGACCGATGACCTTCTGCTTGAGAGCGTTTTCCAGCCCTGCCAGCTTGACGAACTCGGTCTCGCGAATCTTTACCGCCGGGATGCCCGTCCACAGCTCGATGACCTTTGCCACATCGTCCATGGTCACCTGAATTTCGCTGGCAGCGGCCTGCTTTGCAGGCAGCTCGGATTCCAGCTTGGCGATGCGGGTCTTGCGCTCGGCTACGCGCTCGTAGTCGATGGCTTCGTTCACATCCGCGCTTTCCATCTCGGCTTCTTCCTGCTTCAGGGCGTCCAGCTCTTTCTGCATTCCCAGATACTCGGAGATGACCGGGTGCGCCAGATTGCAGCAGGCGCAGGCCTCGTCCAGCAGGTCGATGGCCTTGTCCGGCAAAAAGCGGTCGGTGATGTAACGCTCGCTCAGGGTGACCACCGCCGAAAGCACCTCGGCGGGCACCTGCACATGATGGTACTGCTCGTAGTAGCGCTTGATGCCGTTCATCACGGCCAACGTGTCGGCAACGCTGGGCTCCTCCACCCGCACGGGCTGGAAGCGGCGCTCCAGCGCCTGATCCTTTTCAATGTACTTGCGGTACTCGTTGAAGGTGGTGGCACCGATGACCTGAATTTCACCACGGGAGAGGGCGGGCTTCAGGATATTGCCCGCGTTCATGGCACCCTCGCTCTCACCGGCAGAGGTGATGGTGTGGATCTCATCGATGAACAGGATCACATTGCCTGCGGCCTTCACCTCGTTCAGCAGGCCCTTGACCCGCTGCTCGAACTGGCCGCGAAACTGGGTGCCTGCCACAAGGCTGGTGAGGTCCAGCAGATAGATCTCCTTATCCTTCAGGCCGATGGGCACATTTCCCTTGGCAATGCGCTCCGCAATGCCCTCGGCAATGGCGGTCTTGCCCACACCGGCTTCGCCGATGAGGCAGGGGTTGTTCTTCTGGCGGCGGCTCAAAATCTGGATGGTGCGGTAAATTTCGCGGTCGCGGCCAATGATATCGTCCAGCTTTCCTTCCCGGGCCTTGCGGGTCAGATTCTCGCAGTAGGTATCCAGAAATTTGCGCTTGGGCGGCTTTTTGCCGTTCCTGCGGTCGGTCTTTTTATCGCCTTCCTTTTTGTCGCTGCTGGTAAAGCCCAGCGGGAAGGTGGCATTGCTGCCGGGGATCAGATCTTCGTCCTCGTCGGGGGCATCCTCGCCGCCCTGGGTCATGTTCATCATCATGGAGAGAGGGTTGGAATCGCCCAGCTCTTCCATCATGCTCTCCATCCGGTTTTCCATGTTGTCCAGATCCTGATCCGACATGCCGAACTGCTTCATCAGATCGTCCACCGGCTTGATGTGCAGCTCACGGGCGCAGTGCAGGCAGTAGCCCTCCTGCTTCATCTGACCGCCATCCATCCGCTGGATGAAGATGATCGCCGGACGTTTCTGGCATCGAATACAGAGCATAGTTCCTCCTTTATTCAAAACCCTTTACAGGAAAGGGTTGAAGAGATTGAAGATTTTGTAGTAAAGACTGCTGCTCATCACCGTATCGTTGAGCACATTCAGGTTTCCGCCTGTGATGACGATGATGCCCCACAGGATGCACAGCACCAAATAGATATCCAGCAGCGCCGTGGCACCGCCCACCAGCCAGCCAAGGCCGCGGTTTACCGTGCCAATGACCGGCAGCTTGTTCACAAGGCCCAGCACCGTGACCAGCATACTGACCAGCAGGCGCAAAAGCGCGTAGAACAAGAAGAACAGCACCAGCGTGATCACCGGTGTGAGCAGCGGCTGCAGCACGTTTTCCACAATGGAATCGGCCAGCACCACGGCATTGTCGGCCAGAACGGCCCCAATGGAGCGCTCGCAGGCCGCCACGATGGACGCGCGGAAGCTGGCGGGCAGAAAGCCTGCATACTTTTCCGCAATGCCGGAAAGGTCCACCGCACCGCCTGCGGCGATGCTGGCGGCGATCTGGGTGCGGAAGCCGCCGGCCAGCATGTGCTCGAACACCCATCCGGCACAGGCGGCGGAAAGCTGGTGGGCACCCAGCAGGCTGAGCAGATTGCCCACCAGCCCCACCATGGACGCAAGGAAGCCCTTGCGCGCATAGCGCACCATCAGGATCACCCATACTACAGTGCATATAATATCAAAAAGAAATGACGGATTCTTGAACATACCTTGTTTTCCCTGTTATTTTTATCACTTTCCCCGCAAGAGTGCTATTTACGCATGATCTTCTCACCCAAAAATCACTGTCCGCTGGAAGCTGTCTGCTCCGGCGGTGTGACCGCCTGCACCGTGTTGCCGGTGAACACCAAAATCTGCCTACCCTCGATCAGCGCCCGGGGCCGGGCCGAAAGCGGCTGGCTCCACTGGAACTCGCCCACATTGTTGAAGCGCTCCACCGTGCTGTCGGTGAGCAGATAGAAGCCGTCGTTCTTTGCCCGGATGATCTGGCTGGCCGAGAGCACGCTGCCGCTGTAACCCACAGTCAGCTCCCCGTCCAGCAGCACCGCCGTGCTGGTCTGGCCATTGCTCAGCAGCAGGGCCGCACCGTTACCGGTGTTGGACACGCTGACGAGGGTGCCGCCGCCAAAATCGTAGCTGGCGCGTTCGCCTGCGCTGCCGCCGCTCGTGTTGTACAACACGGCGCGGTTCTCATAAAGCACCAGCAAAAAGCCGTTGGACATCCAGCCCATCCACTGGGGCACACTGTTCTCGGAGCCAAGGCATACCGGGTCGCCCTGCGAGAGGGGCAGTACATAAAGGTTCGTGGTCAGCTGGCCGCCCATCGCCGATACAGCGGCCACGGCAAGGCGGCGGCTGTCCGGCGCAAAGGCCATGCGCAGCGGGGTGCCCTGCTCACTGGTCAGGTTCCACACCAGCTGCTGCTGCATACTGGAATTGTAAACGGTCAGCTTTGCCACGCTGTCGGTGCTGTCGGTCACAACAGCCACCTGTCCGGCATCTGCCACGGCGCACAGCGAGATGGTGCTGTCCATGGTTTTTGTATAAAGGTTCTGGGTGCGGCTTTCCACCCGAAGCTCATTGCCGGAGCGGTTGTACAGCACAAAGCGGGTCTTGCCTGCAGCAATGGCCGGGCGGGCATAGCCGCTCTGGATGCTGTTCAGGCGGGTGCCGCCAAGACTGTATACCACGCAGCTGTCGCCGCCCATCTCCACAAAGCTGCCAGACATCTGCGCCACCGCATCCGGGTCGGTGATGCCGGTCTGCTGCGGCCAGCCTGCGGCTGGTGCCAGCGCGATGACGGCAGTATCCACAAGGTCTTTTGCGCGCGCAATGGAAGACCCCACTGCGCCGGTGGCAAACAGGACAAGGATGGTCAGCACCGCTACGATGATGACGGTGCGGCGGATGCGCCGTGTGCGCACCCGGGCCCGGGCGGCTTCCAGATATTCGACGCGTCCGGCAGAAAGCGTCTCCCCTTCGGCGGAATGTCCGCCGCGGCGAATTTTGCTCATGAATGGTTCTCCTTACAGATCATACTCCACACACTTCAAAAACAGGCCTTTGGCGGGCAGGGTCGGCCCGGCGCGGCTGCGGTCGCGGCTTGCCAGAATGGCGGGGATCTCCGCCGGGTCCAGCCGGCCTGCACCCGCTTCACACAAAGTGCCCGCCAGAATGCGCACCATGTTGTACAGGTAGCCGTCGGCGGTCACTTCAATGTCGATCTCGTCCCCCTTGCGGGTAACATGACAGTCCGTGATGGTGCGCACGGTATCGCCATGGGCTGCAGCGGAAGAGCCCGCCGCGCACAGGGCCAGAAAATCGTGCCTGCCCACGAACTGCTGCGCCGCCGCCTGCATTCTGGCTTCGTCCAGATGCCGGGGCACCCGGGTGTAATAGGCCGCGTCAAAAGGCGAATCGATGGGGTGGTTGTGGATGCGGTAGAGATAGGTCTTGGTGTGGGCAGCGTACCGGGCGTGGAAGTCCTCCGGCACCGGCTGCGCATCCAGCACCCGGATGTCCGGCGGCAGATGCTGGTTCAGCGCCAGCGGCAGCTTTGCTGCCGGGATACGGGTATCGGCGTGGAAGTTGAGCCGGAAGCCCAGCGCATGCACCCCCGCATCGGTGCGGCTGCAGCCCTTGATGTCGGGCCGGGAGCCCAGCACCGCTTCCAGCGCGTCCTGAAACGCAGCGGCCACGCTGCGCCCGTTGGGCTGCACCTGAAAGCCGCAGTAGTTCGTGCCGTCGTAGGCAAGGGTAAGTAAAAAGTTCTGCATGGAACTCCTTCCGTCACGGCTTTGCCGTGCCACCTCCCTCAAAGAGGGAGGCTATAAGGCCCCCTCCTCGAGGGGGCTGTCGCCGAAGGCGACTGGGGGAGTTTTAAAAATTCGGGAACACCAGCCGGGAGGCAAGGATCACTGCAAAGCAGGCGATGCACACGGCAAGGTCGATATAATCCTGCTTTTCGCAGCGCAGCACCTTCAGGCGGGTGCGGCCGTCACCGCCCCGGTAGCAGCGGCATTCCATGGCCATGGCCAGCTCGTCCGCGCGGCGGAAGGCCGAAATGAACAGCGGGATGAGCACCGGCACCAGCGCCTTGACCCGGTCGGTCATCTTGCCGGTGTCCAGCTGGGCACCGCGGGCCTTCTGGGCGTTCATAATTTTGTCCGTCTCCTCAATGAGGGTGGGGATGAAGCGCAGGGCAATGCTCATCATCATCGCCAGCTCGTGCACCGGGAAGTGCAGTTTGCCCAAGGGCTTCAGCAGCTGCTCAATGGCATCCGTGAGCACGATGGGGCTGGTGGTGTAGGTGAGCAGGCTGGTGCCCGCGATGAGCGCCATGACGCGCACTGCCATCAGCACAGCATAGCGCACACCCTCGGCATAAATGGTCAAAAACCAGATGTGCACCAGCGGTTCGCCCTCGCCTGACACAAAGAACAGGTTCAGCACCGCTGTGAAGATCACGATGGGCAGGATGGGCTTTAAGCTCTTCAGGATCATTTTGCCGGGAATTTTTGCCACCTTGTACATTGCTGCAAGGAACAGAATGGAAAGGGCAAGGCCCAGCGGATTGGAAGCTGCAAACAGCAGCACGATATAGGCGATGGTCAGCACCAGTTTCAGGCGCGGGTCGAACCGGTGCACCAGACTGTCGCCCGGGAAGTGCTGGCCAATGGTGATATCTCTCAGCATCCGGCAGCGCCTCCTTCCTTCTTTGCTTCCCGCGGGAGCACAAGGCTCTCGCCTGCCTCCCGGCGGCGCTTGGCCTCCAAGATCATCTTGACCGCATAGGGGATGGTGTACACATCAGCGGGCACATCCACGCCCATCTCCCGCAGCTTGAGGAAGATCTTCGTCACCTGCGGCACGGAAAGCCCCAGCTCCAGCAGCTCCGGAGCGCGGGCAAAGACTTTTTCCACGGTGTCGTACATGGCAATTTTCTTGTTGCTCATCACCAGAACGCGGTTGGCGTACTTGGCAATGTCCTCCATGCTATGAGACACCAGCAGCACAGTGGTGCCGGTCTTTTTGTGGTACTCCTTCACCTCGCTGAGGATGTCGTCCCGTCCCTCCGGGTCAAGGCCCGCAGCAGGCTCGTCCAGCACCAGAATGCGGGGCTTCATGGCCATAACGCCCGCCACGGCCACCCGGCGCTTCTGGCCGCCGGAAAGCTCAAAGGGACTGCGCTCCAGCAGGGCCGGGTCAAGGCCCACGAAATCGGCGGCTTCATGCACGCGGCGGTCAATCTCGGCTTCGTCCAGACCCATGTTCTTGGGGCCGAACGCGATATCTTTATAACAGGTCTCCTCGAACAGCTGGTACTCCGGGTACTGGAACACCAGACCGGTGAGGAAGCGGAAGTCTCGGATCTTCTCCGGATCTTCCCACAGGTCGCGGCCATCGATATAAATTTTGCCGCTGGTAGGCTTGTTCAGGCCGTTCATATGGGTAATGAGGGTGCTCTTGCCGGAGCCGGTGGCCCCGATGATGCCCACAAAGTCGCCCTCTTCCACCGTAAAGCTCACGTCGTCCAGCGCAGTGACCGCATTGGGCATGCCGGGGTTGTAGACGTAGCTCAGATGTTCTACTTTGATGATATCTGCCATTTGCGTCTGCCCTCCCTTACTGCAAAAGCTCATACAGAGCCTGTGCGCATTCGCCGGTGTCGATGATGCCCTCCGGCATCGGGATGCCGGCCTTCACCAGCTCGTCCCGCAGCTCTGCAGCCTGCGGCACATCCAGATGCAGGGAGCGCACCTTCTCGGTCTGGCTGAACACCTCTTTGGGAGTGCCCTCCATCACCACATGGCCCTTGCTCATCACCAGCACACGGTCTGCCTGCGCAGCTTCCTCCATGTAGTGGGTGATGGACACCACGGTGATGCCCATATTCCTGTTCAGGTAGTGGATGGTCTGCATCACCTGCTCACGGCCCCGGGGGTCCAGCATGGCGGTGGCTTCGTCCAGAATCAGACAGTCCGGCCGCATGGCAACTACGCCCGCAATGGCGACGCGCTGCTTCTGGCCGCCGGAAAGGTTGTGGGGTGCGCGCTCGCGGTACTCATAGATGCCGGCCATCTTCATGGAGTCGTCCACGCGGCGGCGCATCTCTTCGGGCGGCACACCGAGGTTTTCCAGTGCAAAGGCAACGTCTTCCTCCACCACGGTGGCAACGATCTGATTGTCCGGGTTCTGGAACACCATGCCCACGGTCTGGCGGATATCATAGATCTTGTCATCGTCTGCAGTGTCCATGCCCTCCACGTAGACCTTGCCGCTCTCCGGCAGCAGGATGGCGTTGAAGTGCTTCGCCAGCGTGGATTTACCACAGCCGTTTGCACCCAGTACCGCCACGAACTCCCCGCGCTTCACCTGCGCAGATACGCCGTCCAGCGCGTAGACCGGCTGCTCGGCATCGTAGCGGAACTTCAAATTTTCAGCAGTTAAAATCGTTTCACTCATGCTTTGTTTCTCTTTCTGGTGGTGCGCCCCTCCGAAAGGGGCTGTACCCCATTCTTAGCATATATCTATCTCAGTCACGGCTGTCGCCGTGACTGAGATAGTATTTTATTTTTATTCTTCCCAAATCGCGGTGGCGCCGCAGGGCACCACGCCGCCGGTGGCAGACACCGGCAGGCCGATCTCATCGCAGCTGGTCTTGCCGCCAAAGCGGGGCACCAGCGTGGTCTTGAGCATATACTCCATGACTGCCGGAGACAGGCCGGTGGTGTAGCTGTTGACCGCAAAGAACAGCGGGGTATCGCTGAGCACCTCTTCGCACTGGCTGATGAGGTCATAGATGCAATCCTCCAGCTTCCAGATCTCGCCGCCGGGGCCGCGCCCGTAGCTGGGCGGGTCCATGATGATGCCATCGTAGGTGTTGCCCCGGCGCTTTTCCCGCGCCACAAACTTGGCGCAGTCGTCCACCAGCCAGCGGATGGGCTTGTCGGTCAGGCCGCTTGCCACGGCGTTGTCCTTGCCCCATGCCACGATGCCCTTGGAGGCGTCCACATGGCAGACGGTGGCACCGGCAGCGGCACAGGCCAGCGTAGCGCCGCCGGTGTAGCCGAAGAGGTTCAGCACCTTCACCGGGCGGTTCGCGGCGCGGATCTTCTGTTGGTACCATGCCCAGTTGACCGCCTGCTCCGGGAACACGCCGGTGTGCTTGAAGCCGGTGGGGCTGACGATGAGGGTGAGCTTATCCTCGCCCTCGCCGCAGCTGATCTTCCACTTTTCGGGCAGACGGCGCTTGTACTCCCACTCGCCGCCGCCCTGATTGGAGCGGTGATAAACAGCATCTGCCTTTGCCCATAGCGGGCTTTGCTTGGGCGTTTTCCACACCACCTGCGGGTCCGGGCGGATGAGGATGGTCTCACCCCAGCGCTCCAGACGGTTGCCGTCGGTGGCATCCAGCAGTTCATAGTCTTTCCAGGTATCTGCAGGGCGCATAGCGTCCTCCCTTCTCTTTTATCCGTTTCTTACTGGCCCAGAATGCGCTTGTTGATCTTATCCACGATGCGGTCGGCGCAGCGGTGGATGGCGTCCAGATCCTGCCCTTCCACCATCACGCGGATCTTCGGCTCGGTGCCGGACACCCGCACCAGCACGCGGCCCATGCCCATGAGCTTCTGCTGCTCGTTCTCAATGAAACCGGCCAGCACTTCGTCCTCTTTGTATGCCTGCTTCTGGGCGGCGTTGGCGGTCACATTCACCAGCACCTGCGGATACTGGGCGTAGATGCCGTTCAGCTCGCTCATCTTCTTGCCGCTCTCAGCCAGCAGCTTGAGCAGCTTGCCGGCGGTCAGCTCACCGTCACCGGTGGTGGCATGGTGCAGCAGGATCACATGGCCGCTCTGTTCGCCGCCGATGGCAAACCCGTTCTCGCGCATGTTTTCCAGCACATAGCGGTCGCCCACAGCGGTCTTTTCGGTGTTGATGCCCTGTGCCTCCATGTACTTGATGAAGCCCAGATTGGACATGACCGTGACCACAGCGGTGTCGCCGTCCAGACGGTCTTTTTCCTTCATGGTCATCGCCAGCAGGGCAATGATCTTGTCGCCGTCCATCTCCTGACCCTTTTCGTCGCAGCCAAGGCAGCGGTCGGCGTCGCCGTCAAAGGCAATGCCGCAGTCAAAGCCGCCTTCCACCACGGCCTTTTCCAGATTTTCCAGATGGGTGCTGCCCACGCCCCTGTTGATGTTCTGGCCGTCCGGCGCAATGCCGATAAAAGTGCACTTTGCGCCCAGACGGGGGAACAGCTTCTGCGCCACGGCAGCCGAAGCGCCGTTTGCACAGTCGATGCAGACGTTCAGGCCGGTCAGGTCGCCGTGGATGGACTCATACAGGTGATCCACATAGTCCTGCAGGCCGTCGTCGCGGCGGTAAACACGGCCCACCTCGGCACCGGTCTTCAGCTCAATGCCCGCGCAATCGTTGTCGATGTAGGCTTCGATCTGGTTCTCCACCTCGTCCGGCAGCTTATAGCCGGTACCGGCAAAGATCTTGATGCCGTTGAACTCCATCGGATTGTGGGAGGCAGAGATCACGATGCCGGCATCGGCATTGTACTTGCCCACCAGATAGGCCACAGCGGGCGTTGGCAGAACGCCCAGACTTTCCACATCCGCACCCACGCTGCACAGACCGGCGGTCAGGGCTGCTTCCAGCATATCACCGGACTGGCGGGTGTCCTTGCCGATCAGGATGCGCGGACGGTGGCCGGTGCTGCCGGTCAGCACCGCAGCAGCGCCGCGGCCGATCTTCATTGCCAGCTCACAGGTCAGGTCTGCGCCTGCAACACCGCGCACGCCATCGGTTCCAAAGTATTTTCCCATAATAAAACCCCACTTTCTATAGAAAGAAGAACCCTCTCAGTCAATGCCTTGCGGCATTGCCAGCTCCCCCAAAAGGGGGAGCTTTTTGGCATCTTTTGGTTTTTCGCTCATGAAGCTCTCCCTTCGGGAGAGCTGGACGCGAAGCGGCCTGAGAGGGTCAGAACAAACTCTGCTGCCCGTTGTCTTCGGGCGCAGCGGTCTCCGGCGCTTTCAGGCCCAGATGTTCGTAGGCCAGCCGCGTTGCGCAGCGGCCCCGGGGCGTCCGGGTCAGAAAGCCCATCTGCATCAGATACGGCTCACACAGGTCCTCCAGCGTCACGGCTTCTTCGCCCAGAGCCGCCGCCAGCGTCTCCAGACCCACCGGGCCGCCGTTGTACATCTCGATGATGGCACGCAGCACGCTGCGGTCCAGCTCATCCAGACCCAAAGCGTCCACGTCCATGCGCTTGAGACCCATCAGGGCCACATCCCGGTCAATGACGCCGTCCCCCAGCACCGTGGCAAAGTCACGGATGCGCTTGAGGAAACGGTTGGCCACACGGGGCGTGCCCCGGCTGCACTTGGCCAGCTCGTAGGCACCTTCCGGCGTGATGGGCTGGTCCAGGATGCCCGCCGACCGCATGATGATGCGGGCCAGCTCGTCCGGGCCGTACAGCTCCAGCTTGAGCAGCACGCCGAAGCGGTCCCGCAAAGGACCGGTGATCTGGCCCGCGCGGGTGGTGGCACCCACCAGCGTGAACCGCGGCAGGTTGATGCGGATGCTCTGGGCGCTGGGGCCTTTGCCGATCATGATATCCAGCGCATAGTCTTCCAGTGCCGGATACAGCACCTCTTCCACCTGACGGGACAGGCGGTGGATCTCGTCGATGAACAGTACATCGCCCTCCTGCAGATTGGTGAGCAGGGCAGCAAGGTCGCCGGGCTTTTCAATGGCCGGGCCGCTGGTAATACGGATCTGTACGCCCATTTCGTTGGCAATGATGCCTGCCAGTGTGGTCTTGCCAAGGCCCGGCGGGCCGTAGAGCAGGATGTGGTCCATCGGCTCGCCGCGTTGCTGCGCCGCCCGCAGGTAGACTTTCAGGTTGCCCTTGGCCTTCTCCTGGCCGACGTAATCGTCCAACGTTTTCGGGCGCAGGCTGATTTCCTCGGCGTCGGCGGCGCTCATATCGGGGCTGACGAGGCGGCTGGGGTCAACGGTATATTCCTGGTTCAATTCGGCACTCCCCTTCTGTTACACGCGCGACAGGCTGCGCAGCGCAATGGTGATGATCTCCTGCACGGAGAGCGTTTCGTCCACGCGGGCCACAGCGGCAGCGGCGTCGCTGGCCGAGTAGCCCAGGCTGACGAGGGCGGCCACGGCCTGGGCCGGGGCGCTGGAGGGCGCGGGGGTCGCAATATTGCCGGAGAAGCCGGTACCGGCAGCCAGCCCCTTGCCAACCTTGTCTTTCAGCTCCAGGGCGATGCGCTGGGCCAGCTTCGGCCCGACGCCGGACGCCTTGGTAAAGGCCTTGTGGTCACCGCTGGACGCCGCGAGGGCGACTTTTTCCGGCGTCATGATGGACAAAATCGACAGTCCGGCCTTGGGGCCGACGCCGGTGACGCCGGTCAGCATCTTGAAGCAGTCGCGCTGTTCCTCGGTGGCAAAGCCGTAAAGCGAGACGTCATTCTCGGTCACGTTCATGATGGTGTAAACGGTGCCCTCCTGCCCGGCGGAGGGCAGGGCTTCGCCGGTGGTGGCGGGTATCTGGACAAAATAGCCGACCCCGCCGCAGCTGATGACGACGGAATCCAGCGTTTTCTTGATGATTTTTCCGGTAAGGCAGTAGATCATGGTGTATCCTTCTTTTGTATGGTGGAAAGCCTTCCCCCCTTGGGGGAAGGCAAGGGATTATCTCACCGGTGTCCCCATCAACCGGCTGCGGCTGCAATGGCAGTGGGCAATCGCCATGCCGAGGGCGTCGGCGGTATCGTCGGGCTTGGGGATGGTTTCCAGATGGAGCATCATGCGGGTCATTTCCTGAATCTGCTTTTTCACAGCCTTGCCATACCCGGTGATAGCCTGCTTGACCTGCATGGGGGTGTACTCATAGATCGGCACGCCGCACTGGGCAGCCGCCAGCAGAATGACGCCGCGGGCCTCAGCCACGCCGATGACGGTGGTTTGGTTGTGCTGGTAGTACAGCTTTTCGATAGAGAGGGCTTCGGGCTGGTAGCGCTTGCAGATATCCAGCACACCCTCGTAAATTTCGACGAGCCGCTGTTCAAAAGGCGTGTCTTTTTCGGTGATGACCGCGCCGTACCCGATGGGGGCAAAGCGGTTGCCGATGTATTCCACAACGCCCCAGCCCACAATAGCATACCCAGGGTCGATGCCTAAAACGCGCATGGTCCTATACCTCCCCACTATAACTGATATAGTATAGCATAAAATCGGGGGTACGTCCACTGCCTGCAAATAAAAAAGGCTTCCCCTTTGGGGAAGCTGTCCGCAGCGCGGACTGATGAAGGGCGACTTACCGCTATTGCCTCTTCACGGGTTACTGTGGCACACGTGCCCCTCATCTGGCCCTGCGGGGCCACCTTCCCCCAAGGGGGAAGGCAAAGAGCTACCACCCAATCTGCCTTTTCGCCGCCCTCAACGCTTTCCGCAGCGGGCGGTACAGCACCAGCATGATGGCAAAATTGCCGACGCCGTGCATGGCGTCGTAGCTTAACCCACTCAGCCACCAGCTCAAGGCAAAGGCGGGGGCTTTACTGCCTTACCCCTTCATTTGCTCCTTATGATATTGCAGCGTATACAGCTGGTAATACCGCCCATGCTTTGCCAGCAGTGCCTGGTGGCTGCCCTGCTCCAGAATTTTGCCGTGGGACAGCACGATGATGTTGTCCGCGTGCTGGATGGTGGAAAGGCGGTGGGCAACGATCAGCATGGTGCCGACGGTGCGCATTTTTTCCAGAGAATCCTGAATCAAAAGCTCGGTTTCGGTATCAATGTTGGCGGTTGCTTCGTCCAGAATCATCACGCTGGGCTTGTGGATGATCGTGCGGGCAAAGCTGAGCAGCTGGCGCTGACCGGCGGAGAAGTTGTTGCCGCGCTCGCGCACTTCCTCATCCAGGCCGTGGTCCAGCTTGTTGATGAAGTGGTCAGCGTTGACATAGCGGCAGACCTGCATGATCTCTTCGTCCGAGATGTTATCCTCCCGCAGGACAATGTTGCTGCGGATGGTGCCGGAAAAGAGGAAAACATCCTGCAGCATTTGTCCAAAATGGCGGCGGAGGGAAGAAATTTTGATTTTGCGGATGTCGATGCCGTCAATCAGAATTTCGCCCTTCTGGAACTCGTAATTGCGGCAGATGAGGGACAGGATGGTGCTTTTGCCGGAGCCGGTGGAACCGACAAAAGCCACGGTTTCCCGCGGGGAAACATGGAACGAAACGCCCTGCAGCACCCATTCGCCGGGAATATAGCTGAACCAGACATCGCGGAACTCAATTTCGCCTTTTACATCGGTCAGCTCAATGGCGTCGGGGGCATCCACCAGCTTGGGCTGAATGTCCATAATAGAAAAGACTTTTTCCGACGAGGCCAGCGCGGATTGCAGCCAGTTGAACTGCTCGGCCAGGTTCTGGATGGGGGTAAAGAACTTGGAAATGTACATGTAGAAGGTGACGATGGTGCCGCCGGTGATGGTCTGCCCCAGGAAAGAAACGTTGTTCAGGTGGCCCATGCCGCCCAGGTAGAACAGGCACAAAATAGAGCTGATGTACAGCATGTAGACCAGCGGGCGGAATACGCCGAACACAAAAATCTGTTCCTGCGTGACCTTGGAAAGAGTCTGGCTTTTTTGGTAGAACTCCGCCATCTTTTCGTCCTCACGGCCAAAAATCTGGGTGACCTTGATACCGGAAAGGTTCTCCGAAAGATAGGTGTTGATGTCAGTGGTGGCATCCTTGACCTTACGGTAGGCCCGGCGGGAAAACTTGCGGAAGATGACAGTGAAGATGACGATGAAGGGAACAAAGCAGAGCACCATCAGGGTCAGCGCATAGTTCAGGCAGAGCATGGCCACCAGAATGCCCAAAATGACGAACGCATTTTTGATCAGGTTCACCAAAAGGTTGGTGAACATCATGGAAATGGCGTTGGTATCGTTGGTAACGCGGGTAACAAGCTTGCCAACCGGGATCTCGTTGAGCTGCTCGTGGGAGAGGGACTCAATGTGGGTGAACAGATCCTCGCGCAGATCGGAGATGATGCGCTGGCCGACCCGCTGCAGAATGACCGCCTGAAAATAGGTGCTTGCCATCGAGAACACCAGAACCCCCGCATAGACCGCGACCGAAGCGAACAGGTGGCTGAGGGCAAAATCGGCGGCGACAAGTTCTTCGATCGCACCGACGATTAGGGGAGAGATAATGTCGTAAGCGATGGAGAAGAGCATCAGGAAGAGAACCAGAAGAAACTTGGCCCAGTACGGTTTGGCATAGGCGAACAGGCGGCGCAGAATCTCGCCGTCTGCCATGGTGCGCTCAAAACCCATGGCGGTCTTTTTATCTTTGACCGAAACGTAAGCAAAAATCAGCAGCGCGGTAACGGCACCGATGACGCCGCCAACCAGCAAAAGCGGGTTTATATTAAGCATTGTCATCACCTCCGGCTTCATCTTCCAGCCGCTGCAGGTCCACCATGCGGCGGTACTTGGGGCAGCTGGTGTACAGCTCATCGTGGGGGCCGACGGCCTCAATCTTGCCATCATCCAGGAAGATGATCTTGTCCAGCCGCTCCACCGTGGAAATGCGGTGGGCAATCAGCAGGGTGGTCTTGTTGGCGCGGCTGGATTTCAGGTTGTCCAGAATGATTTTTTCGGTGCGGGTGTCCACAGCGGAAACAGAGTCATCCAGAATCAGGATGGGGGCGTTTTTCAGCAGGGCGCGTGCAATGGAGATGCGCTGCTTCTGGCCGCCGGAAACGGTCACGCCGCGCTCACCCAGAACGGTTTCGTAACCATCCTTAAAGTCCACGATGTTGTCCCGCACATCGGCCAGGCTGGCGGCGTGGTCGATCATTTCGGGGGAGGCATCGTCCACACCAAAGCCGATGTTGTGGGCGATGGTATCCGAGAAGAGGAAGTTGTCCTGTGGAACATAGGCGCAGGCAGCGCGCACAGAATGGATGGACAGGGTGTTCACGTCCTTGCCGTCTACAAACAGGGTGCCGTCCGGCACGTTGTAGGTGCGCAGCAGCAGGTCCACCAGCGCCGTTTTGCCCGCGCCGGTCTTGCCCACAATGCCCACGCTTTCGCCGGGGTGGATGGTGAAGGAGATGTCCTGCAGCACATCGTATTCGCCGTCCGGGTAGCGGAAGGTCAGGTGGCGGAATTCCACACTGCCCTGCGGGTTCTGCAGCTCCTGCACGCCGGGGCGGTCGGCCACATCAATGGGGGCATCCAGCAGCTCGGTGATGCGGTTCAGGGAAGCCTTGCCGCGGGAGGTCTTTTCGATCAGCATGGAAATTGCCATGATGGGCCAGACGATGGCCTCAAAATAGCCGATGTACTCTACCAGCTGGCCCGCGTTGAACCGGCCCTGGTAGACCAGATAACCGCCATACCCCAGGATGACACAGATGACAGATTCGACAAACAGGGTCACGAGCACTTCCAGCAGGGTGGCAATTTTGGTGTAGATGACGTTGATCTCCTCGTTCTGTTTGTTCAGCTTGCGGAACGCCATGAGCTCTTTCAGCTCTTTGACAAACGCCTTGATAACGGCAATGCCGGAGAAATTTTCCTGTGCAAAGTCTGAAAGATCGGAAAATGCCTGTTGGCGTTCTTCCCAGCGCTTGGTCATGGCGGTGCCCATGACGGTGCCGATGCCGAACATGATGAGGGCAGGGATCAAAGCCAGCAGGGTGAGCTTATAATCCATGCGCCACATTTTGTACAGGGCCATCAGGCCGAGAACCAAAGCGTCAAAGAACATCAGGATACCATCACCAAAACATTCCTGGATGGTATCAATATCATTGGTGTAAAGGCTCATCAGGTTGCCGACCTTGTTAACCTGGTAATACTGCTGCGAAAGCTGGCGGCTGTGGTCAAACATCCGCTCGCGCAGGTTGGCAGCAACCCGCACAGCGGAGCCGAAAAAGCAAATACGCCACAAAAAGCGCCCAATGACCATGAGCACCACGATCCAGATCATGGGCAGGCAGATGTGCTGCAGCAAAACCTCTTTGGTAAAGGGCAGGGGCTGGCCGTTTACGACCACCTGCCCCAGGTTGACCCCGTTGATGACCAGACGGTAAAACTGGGGGATCAACAGCTGGATATAGTCAACCATTAAAAGGGCCAGCAGCCCAAGCAGCAGCACGGGCGCATTTTTGAGGTAATAACGGTTGATGTACTTGCCGAAAATCACGGCATCTCCTCCTTTTCCTTGCAGGGATACAGCCGGGCGGCCCGGTCGGCGGCAAAAGTGCCGTATCTTTCAGTATATAGGACGGGAACGGTTGAGTCAACGCAAAACGCGAAAAAGTGGGGAATACAGCCGAACAGGGGGAAGCGTCTTTTATTATGAAGCATAGCCCCTACGGTCTCGATAGAAAATAGGTTGTTTCTGGATACACAAATGTTTCTTCTTTATATAAGGTTACAAAATGAACTGCTTATAAGGATACAAAATGAACTGCTTTTACACATAGATTTCGTTGTTGCGGGCGGGCAGCTTTTGCACCACGGCTTTGTGGGCGGCGGTTTCACGCCAGGCGGCGGGACTTAAACCCGTTTCCCGCTTAAACACGCGGCACAGGTAGTTGGCACCGGAAAAACCGCACAGCCCGGCGATCATTTCCAGGCTGTACTCCCGCTCGGCCAGCAGCAGTTTGGCAGCTTCAATGCGCACGCTGGTCAAAAAGCGGCCCGGCGGCATGCCCATCTCGGAAGAAAAGACCCGCACAAGGTGGCACTTGCTGACCCCAAGCTGGGCGCTGAGTTCTTCCACGCCGTACAGGGCCATGTAGTTATCGCGGATGGCTTCCACCGCGCGGGCTACCAACGGCGAAAGACGGCGGGATTCCTCGTCCCCGTGGGCAAGGGCGCACAGCAGGGTGTAGGGGGCGGCGGCGCTGGCGGCATCGTTGGCATTCCCGGCACCGCACACGCGGGCCAGCAGCTCCGCTGCACCGGGGCAGGAAGCCCCATCCGCAAAGCGCGGCTGCGGCAGCCCGGCCAAAAACTGCTGCACGGCCAGCCCGGTCAGCCGCACGCACAGCAGATGGCAGGGGGTAACAGGCCGCAGCGTGAAGGTGCCAAAGCCCAGCAAAAGATCGCCGGAGGAGCCCGCCGCGCTCTGGCTGCCGGGGCATTCCAGCACACACTGCCCGCTGGAAAGTACCCCTGCCCAAAGGCCCTCGCCGGAAAGGGTAAGCGGCGCTTCGCCCTGCAGCTCCTGCACTGCGGCGCAGGCGCAGCAGGTGGTTGGATCAAATATCAATTTCTGACCTCCAATATCAATAAAGTGCTATATCTTTTTCAATCGTACCCTGCTATTATAGATTTGTCAAGAAAAATACGTGCTGAGCGTATCAATAAAATCATAAAAACCAATTTGGAGGTAATGACCCATGGCCAGCATTAGTTGCCGTCATATTTACAAAATCTATCCGGGCAATGTTACTGCCGTTAAGGATTTCAACCTGGAAATCGCTGATAAGGAATTTATCGTTTTCGTCGGTCCTTCCGGCTGCGGTAAGTCCACCACCCTGCGTATGATCGCAGGTCTGGAAGAAATCTCCAAGGGCGAAATGTACATCGGTGACCGCCTGATCAACGATGTTCCCCCGAAAGACCGCGACATCGCCATGGTGTTCCAGAACTACGCTCTGTACCCGCACATGACCGTTTATGACAACATGGCATTCGGTCTGAAGCTCAGAAAGACCCCGAAGGATGAGATTAAGCGCCGCGTTGAAGAGGCTGCTCGTATCCTCGATATCTCCCACCTGCTCGACAGAAAGCCGAAGGCTCTTTCCGGTGGTCAGAGACAGCGTGTTGCTCTCGGCCGTGCTATTGTCCGTGACCCGAAGGTCTTCCTGCTCGACGAGCCGCTTTCCAACTTGGACGCTAAGCTCCGTGCACAGATGAGAACCGAAATCGCTAAGCTTCATAAGAGACTCGGCACCACCTTTATTTACGTTACACATGACCAGACCGAGGCTATGACCATGGGTGATAGAATCGTTGTTATGAAGGACGGCTTCATCCAGCAGGTCGATACCCCGCAGAACCTGTATGATCTGCCGGTCAACGAATTCGTTGCAGGCTTCATGGGCTCCCCGCAGATGAACTTTATCGATGCTACCCTTGTTAAGGAAGGCGCAGATTACTACGTCACCTTCGGCGCAGCTAAGATTAAGGTTCCGGCTAACAAGGCTAACGATGAAATCGCTAACTATGTTGGCAAAGAGATCGTCTTCGGCATCCGTCCGGAAGACGTACACGATGAGCCGGAGTTCATCGAGAAGCATCCGGAGTCCAGAGCTACGGCTGACGTTGAAGTTACCGAGCTGATGGGCGCAGAGACCTATCTGTACCTCAACTGCGAAGGCAATGCTCTTACCGCTCGTGTTGAGCCGACTTCCACCGCTAAGACCGGTGACAAGATCACGATCGCTCTCGACATGAACAAGATGCACCTCTTCGACAAAGAAACCGAGAAGACCATCCTCAACTAATCGGTTTTATAAACAGCATACAGACGGCGTTCCCAATCGGGAGCGCCGTTTTTGCGTATCACACGTACTGTGGTATTCTTCCCCACAAGCTTTCGGCACAGGTCGCACAGCTTCACACTGAATCTGTCCGCGTTACGCTTGGCATTTCACTATCTTTAAAAAGCATTTGCATCGTGCGAAAACTGTGGTATACTGAAATCAGAACATTCAGAACATAAGGGAGTGCTTTTACATGTTTGTAACAGAAGATATTCGCTATATCGGCGTAAACGACCACGACGTAGACCTTTTTGAGGGACAGTACACCGTAGAAAACGGCATGTCCTATAATTCCTATGTCATCCTCGATGAAAAAGTTGCCGTCATGGATACGGTAGACGCCCACTTCGGCGTGGAATGGCTGCAAAACCTCGAAACGGAGCTTAACGGCCGTCGCCCGGATTACCTCGTTGTGCAGCACATGGAGCCGGACCATTCCGCCAATATCGCCGTCTTTATGGAGACATACCCGGAGGCGCAGATCGTCTCCTCTGCCAAGGCGTTCGTCATGATGCAGCAGTTCTTCGGCACGGATTTCCCGGAGCGCAAGGTTGTCGTCGGCGAGGGCAGTACGCTCAAGCTCGGTCGTCATACTTTGACGTTTGTCACCGCGCCCATGGTGCACTGGCCGGAGGTTATCGTCACATACGACAGTACAGATAAAGTCCTCTTCTCCGCAGACGGCTTCGGCAAGTTCGGTGCGCTTGACGTGGAGGAAGATTGGGCAGACGAAGCCCGCCGTTACTACATCGGCATCGTCGGCAAGTACGGCGCACAGGTGCAGGCGCTCCTTAAAAAAGCCGCCGCGCTCGACATCGCCATCATTTGCCCGCTGCACGGCCCGGTTTTAAACGAAAACCTCGGCTATTATCTTGATAAATACAACACATGGTCGTCCTACGCGGTCGAGGACGAGGGCGTTGTCATCGCCTACACCTCCGTCTACGGCCATACGAAAGAAGCTGTGGAGGAGCTTGCCGAAAAGCTGAATCAGCGCGGCTGCCCGAACGTCGTTGTCGCAGATCTCGCCCGCTGCGATATGGCGGAGGCCGTTGCCGATGCGTTCCGTTACAGCAAGCTCGTGCTCGCCACAACGACCTATAATGCGACGATTTTCCCGCACATGCAGAGCTTTATCGACCATCTCACCGCTCGCAACTATCAGGGCCGCACCGTCGGCATGATTGAAAACGGCGCGTGGGCGCCTATGGCGGCAAAGGTCATGAAAAAGATGCTGGAAACGAGCAAGAACCTCACCTACACGGATACCACCGTCACCGTAAAGTGCGCCTTGAACGATGCCTCCCGCGCCCAGATTGACGCCCTCGCAGATGAGTTGTGCAAGTAAACTGAAATTGAAGCTTTAAGCAACATCCCGGTCGTAAAATTTCGGCCGGGATGTTTGTGCAAAAAGATGTCCTGTGATGGCCTCTCATGTCCTTGCTTTTTGCGAAAAAATGTGTTATACTGGCTAAAAGAAACAATAGTTCGATTAAAACGGTGTGCGTGAGCGTGCACAAAACCGCGTTTTGCGTGCAGTGAACGAACAGGCCTCCGTTTTTTAAGGGGGATACTATGCCCAAAAATCCGATTGTATTCACGCTCGATGGCCGTCGCTGCACCTGCCTTTTGCCGGAGGGAAAGCCCAAGCGGCTCTATGTGCTGTGCGGGTGGGAGATGGAAAAGCTGATGATGCTACTCGCCGAAGATGCGCCGGAGGTATTATTTTTTTCTACGGAAATCGACGGCGGCCGGGATTTCACCCCATGGGAAGCGGAGCCCATTTGGCCCGGTGAGCCGTTTTCGGGCGGCGGGGAAGGCTACTTAAAATTCCTGACAGACACGGCGCTGCCGTATTTAGAGGAGCGTTTCGGCGCGCCGGCGGAACCCGAAAACTGTGCGCTGCTGGGGTATTCGCTCGGCGGATTATTTGCGCTTTGGGCGCTGACGAAAACGGAAAAATTCGGTGCAGGTGCAAGCCTTTCCGGCTCTTTGTGGTACCCGCAGTTTTTGAAATATTTGGAGAACTGTCCGCCTAAAAAGGACACCGCAATATACTTATCCCTCGGCGACCGCGAACCGCTCGGCGGCCCGCCCGTCATGCGGACAGTGGGCGACTGCACGGAAATGGCGAAGGAGATTTTAAGCAATCACGGCTGCAAGGTATTCTTCGAGTGGAATCAAGGCGGGCACGGCAAAGGCGTCACCAAACGCTGGCAGCGCGCCGTGCGCAGACTTTTGACCATGATGGCAAAAACGGTGGAAAAGTAAGATAAAATGCGGTTTTAATCGTTAATGATGGTGGAAAACGGAGAGGGGCGAAGCGTAATGCAAGAGCAGATCGAGCGGGAAGGCTGTTTTTGCGGAAGGCGGATTGAATGTAATTTGCGCAGGTTTGCGTGATAAAAAGTCAGGGCTTATGCAGGTTTTGCAGACGGAAGGAGACGCGAAATGGAACAGCAGAGCTTATTTGGAAACCGGGCGGGGCAGGACATGCCGCTTGCGACGCGGATGCGGCCGCGGACGCTGGAGGAATTTGCGGGGCAGCGCCATTTGCTCGGCAAGGGCAAGGTGCTGCGGCAGCTGATTGAAGAAGACCGCGTGTCTTCCATGATTTTCTGGGGGCCGCCGGGCGTGGGTAAAACGACGCTGGCGCAGATCATTGCGGCGCGGACGAAGGCGAATTTCATCAATTTCAGCGCCGTGACGAGCGGCATCAAGGAAATTCGCGGCGTGATGAGCGAGGCGGAGCAGAACCATCGTATGGGTGAGCGCACACTGCTGTTCATCGACGAAATCCACCGCTTTAATAAGGCACAGCAGGACGCGTTTTTGCCGTTTGTGGAAAAGGGCAGCATCGTGCTCATCGGTGCGACGACAGAGAACCCCTCGTTTGAGGTGAACGCCGCACTTTTGTCGCGCTGCAAGGTGTTCGTTTTGCAGGCACTTTCCGAGGATGAGCTTGTGGAGCTGATGAAGCGCGCAATCAAAGACCCGCGCGGCTTCGGTAACCAGACGGTGGAGATCACCGATGAGATGTTGAAAATGCTTGCAGCGTTTGCAAACGGTGACGCGCGAACGGCGCTGGGAACGCTGGAGATGGTCGTTTTGAACGGGCACCGCGAGGGCGACAAGACGACCGTGACGATGGAGACGCTGGAGCAGTGCATCAGCCGCAAGTCGCTTTTGTACGACAAAACCGGCGAGGAGCACTACAACATCATCTCGGCGCTGCACAAATCGATGCGCAACAGCGACCCGGACGCCGCCGTGTACTGGCTGGCACGCATGCTGGAAGCAGGCGAAGACCCGCTTTACATAGCGCGGCGTGTTACGCGCTTTGCCAGCGAAGATATCGGCCTTGCCGACCCAAAAGCACTGGAAATTGCCGTTGCCGCCTACCACGCCTGCCATTTTATCGGCATGCCGGAATGCAGCGTGCATTTAACGCAGGCCGTGGTATATATGTCTGTCGCGCCAAAATCCAACGCACTTTATATGGCGTATGAACACGCCAAGCGCGACGCCGCCAAAATGCTGGCCGAGCCTGTACCGCTTGTTATCCGCAATGCGCCCACAAAACTGATGCAGGAACTTAACTACGGTAAAGGCTACCAGTACGCGCACAACACGGAAGAAAAACTTACCAACATGCAGTGCCTGCCCGATTCGCTTCTGGGAACGGAATATTACAAGCCAACAACGCAGGGGCTGGAAGTGCGCGTAAAAGCAAGGCTTGATGAAATAAAGCGCTGGAAACGCGAGCACGGCGGCAGGTAAAAAACAGCAAAAAGTAATATAATATGCAAAAAGCCAAAGCACTACTTTAAGCAATGCTTTGGCTTTTATTATTTAAATTATTTTATTGACAGCCAGTTTGTTCAAAAATCCAAAAGGGTTGTGCTGTGAAGCAGCAGTTAAAACTGCGGCGGCTTAATTTATAACAATAACCTACAAGAGTCCGGTGCCATGCCCGGACGGAATCAACGAAGCCGCAGATTTTAACAATGCTGAAAAGTATAACCCTTTTGCTTTTTTCTGTTAAAGGTTCGCAAATTTTGCTCATTATCCAATCGCAAAATTTGCGTAACTTCGCTGGCACAATTATTGCGTTCGCCATCACTTGGCACTAATTGGCGGCTCAGTTAAAAATACACTTTTTTATCTACCGGCGCGGTGGAAGCAATAAGTTTGCCTTTGCGGTAATTACGCAGCACCGGCGCATTGTTATTTAATGCGTCATACCAGTTTTTGGCGTCAAGAATAATAAAGTTCGCCTCTTTACCGACCGCAATGCCGTAAGCGTCGCCCAAATGCAGGGTGCGGGCAGCATTTTCGGTAACAAATTTATAAGAATTGCAAATTTCTTCATAACCAAGCATATGCCCGGTATACAGCCCCATAAATACCTGGTCGCGCATATTGGCATTGCCAAGCGGATTCCAGGGGTCAAAAATATCATCCGAGCCGAAAGAAACATTAATGCCTTCGGCAGTAAGTTCTTTTACGCGCGTCATGCTGCGGCGTTTGGGGTAAGTATCAGCACGTCCGCCCAAATGAACATTAACGCACGGATTTGCCACAAAATTGATGCCGGACATTTTCAAAAGTCGCATCAGGCGAATCATATAAGCATTGTTGTAGCTGTGCATGGCGGTAGTGTGC
>OMGY01001248.1_pt1 | contig 24169 bp, 18 predicted proteins | sample 1674461 | NCBI WGS metagenome assembly OMGY01 (sample SAMN05578579, study PRJEB25193) | human gut metagenome | biome: Human Microbiome; feature: human-associated habitat; material: feces | host: Homo sapiens | place: USA:Birmingham
GTGATTTCGTAATGGGAGGTGAAAACCATAATTCTCATGGCTGTATGGTAACATTCCCGAATGAATCTCCTTTTCCGAATATGCCAAAGAATGTAGGAGAAGATAGAAGATTTATGGCAATGCCGGCATATATAGGAGGACCATTTGATATGGCTGGTATGAAATGGTATGGTTCTAATACAGCTAATAAGGAAATAGGTCTGCCAAGGTCAATACTTATGGTTATGCTTAATGACAAGACAACCGGTGCACCGGTGTGTCTGATGAGCGGTAATCTTCTGAGCGCTTACAGGACTGGTGCAATTCCTGGTGTAGGGTTAAGACATCTTGCACCAAAGGGTGCTAAGACGGGAGCAATATATGGTCCTGGTGTAATGGGAAAAACAAGCCTTGATGCATTTATGGCAACATGCCCAGAGCTTGATACACTTAAGGTAAAAGGTAGAGGAAAGAAATCATTAGACAGTTTCCTTGAATATGTCAAAGCTACATATCCACAGCTTACAACTGTAACAGTGGTAGATGATATAGAAACTCTGGTAAGAGACAGTGATGTTATATCATTTGCAGCCACAGCAGGAACAGATCCGTCAAAATATGCATATGTCAAAGGTGAATGGATAAAGCCGGGAGCGCTTATTGTTGCTCCAAGTGCATTTGATATGGAGACAGATTTTCTCAAAGAAAAATGTAAGATGGTAGTTGATAATATAAAGCTTTACGAGGCATGGGCAGAGGAATATCCATATCCTACATTTGGTTCAATTAACATAATAGGTGCAAAGTTTACAGATATGTGCCATGATGGAATTATAAGTAAAAGTGATATTACTGATATGGGAGATATATTGCTTGGCAATGCATCAGGAAGAGACAGTGATGATCAGATAATTGTATATTCTGTTGGAGGAATGCCTGTAGAAGATGTTGCCTGGGGTAAGGTGTGTTATGAAAATGCTGTGAAAATGGGACTCGGAACGAAGCTTAACCTATGGAACAAGCCTGATATGTGTTAAAAGAATATGAAGTACATGTATATACTGTAAATATAAAAAGACCTGTATGGCTGCAAATAGCGCATTCCATGCAGGTTTTTATTGATTTCTCCTCCTATTCGACATAATTCGACATGCATACGTTGTATTATCTATATAAAACATAAGGGTAAAGTCTTTTTGGAGGATAGAATGAAACGGATAATATGTGTTTTACTGGTAACAGTATTGATTGTAAGTATGCTGTTGTCATGTAGTATACCATTAAGAAACAGTGGAAAAGAAAAACAGAGAATAGTTGTACAGCTTGACCAGGATTACTGGCTTGCAAGTGTAGGAAAAATGTTGAAAGAACATTTTCCAGATGTTGAATTTGATTTTGTCATAAGCAGGGGAGGAGCACAGTATCTTAATGATGCAGCGCTTAATGATGATCTTGCGGATATAATAATAGATGCATCATCATGGACACAGACGTCTTCGTCTGATGATGATTATGATATTAATCCCAGGGATTATCTGTATGATTTTTCATGTACAGATATTACAAACATGTTTTATAAGGTATATCTTGATGGATTTACCAATGAAGATGGTTCTGTGAACTGGCTTCCTGGTGCTGCGAGCGTGGAGGGGATACTTGCCAATACAGCAGTTTTTGAGAAATATGGAATAGAGCTGCCTCATGATTATGTAACATTTGTTGAAGCATGTAATAAGTTCAGTGAATATGGGATAAGAGGGTTTGCAACAGATTATAAATATGATTATACAGATTCATATATGTTACAGGCGTGGTCTATTCCATTGTTACAAAGTACAGAAGGGCGCATCTGGCGTTATGAAGCAATGGATGGAAAAATAGATTACATACCGGATGAACTGGGTGTGAAGTTGTTCTCGAGACTTGGACAGGTTTTGAAAAATACTGATGCACAGGCAGATGACACAAAAAGAGGATATTCAAGTATATTCCAGGATTTTGTGTCCGGGAAGATTGCAATGATACGCCAGAGCACTAATATTGCAGAGTATCAGGATGAGGGAATGAATAATCTCATTCTTTTGCCATATTTTGGGGAGACAGATAACGATAACTGGTATTTCAGTACACCCGGATATTCAATAGCTATGAATGGAAAACTTAAAGGAGCAGGGAAAAAAGAAGAGCTGGCACTGGATATAGTAAGATATATGTTTGGCAGTGATGTAATGAATGCAATGGCAGACAGAATACAGTCGGTTGTTGTGTATAATAAAGATGTAAATGTAGATGTGCAGGACATATTTTCTAACCTGATTCCTTATATTGAAAGTAATCATATGTATACATATATAAGGAATGACAGTGTGTGCCGGGCAAGCTGCGCAGCAGTACAGAAAATGCTGGCAGGAGATGTGGATGCAAAGCAGGCAGTGAAAGTGTTTAACAATAATTACAATGCGGTAAAAGAAAAATCCCCTGTTATTACCACATTTGACAGGGAATATCAGTGGAGAATATCAGATACAGGAAGTGAGGCATTTTCAGTGAGAGTTAATACGCTTCGGGAAATATGTAATGTGGATATGCTGATTGCACCTGCTGCCATGAATGCCGGAGACATCTATGAGGGAAGTTATACAGCAGCACAATTACAGGCACTTATAATGGGAGGAGGAGTGAAATTTTATACGAAGGATGCAACAGGAGCTGAGATTAAAGATGTTGTGCGGTGCCTTGTGGAAGGCTGTGGACGGGATGACGACCCGATATCATGGGATACGCTGCCGGCATCAAGCGGATTTACAATGAAGATATCAAGAGATGATAAGGGCAATATGCATCTTGAGGATATTCTGAAAGATGGAAAGTCAGTAGAAGACGAAAAAATATATTCTTTCTGTTATGTTGACGTTTCTGGTCATACTTTGTTGGAATGTGCATATAATTATGATATGTCAGAGCATGACGGAGTTCATATGTATAAGGCTGAGGCAGACATCAGGGAAGGCGAAAAATATGATGGATATATAGCTCATACAACAAATGTAGCACAACAATGGATACAGTATTTTGCTGATGGAGGCAGACTGGCTGCACCAGAAGCTTATATACAGAAGAGCTGATTATCTTGAGAAAGGAAACGGGGCAATTGAAGAAGAATGAGTATAGAAAATATTTCTTTGCAGCAGTAGGTGTGGCAATAGTTGTATTTGTGTGTGTAGGCGCAATAATGCTTAATTATTCCATTACAGTTAGAAGAGAACTGTATGAGACAAGTTCGAAGAATCTTAATGAAGTGTATACACAGGTCAGTGAAAAATTCATGCAGATAACCGGACAGCAGTGGAACCTGCTTGGAATGACAGGTGATTATATAGATGAGGCTGGTGAAAATATAGACAGTATCAGCAAGTTTCTTACAGAATGGAAGAATGAATGGCATTACACAGAATTTTATTTTATAGATGATGCCTGTAATTACTTGTCATCGTCAGGTAAAAAGGGGTATCTTGAACTCGGAAATACATGGAAAAGTCTTGTGATAGACAGGAAAAATGTTGTAGTCGATGGTTCACTTCCGGGAAGTGATGAGGTAATGTTTTTTGCGATTCCTGTCCAGCCGGCATATATTAGTGGTTTTAAATACAGTTCCATAGCGGTTTCATACAATACAGAAGCTATTAATAAAGAACTGGGTGTAAAAGCGTTTTCAAAGGACACAAGCAGTTATGTAATATATGCTAATGGTGATATCGTATTAAAGTCTGAAGGCAGCATGGATATAGGTGGTAATATATTTTATCATCTGAAAAATGCGGATATTTCCGGTAAGTCACTGGATGGTTTTATGAAAAGTGTAAAGAATTCAGATGCAGAAGAAATGGTATTCAGGCTTGATGAAAACCAGTATTGTCTTGTTTATGTTCCAATTGGATTTGATAACTGGGGGCTTATATCAATGGTTCCTATAAGTGTCGCCAATTCAAGCTCTCTGGCGGTTCAGCATAGAACTGTTATAATGGCAGTACAGATAGGTATATTGCTTCTTATGGTTGCATGTGTAGTACTATATACATATTACAAAAGATATGTAAGTGAGAAGAATCATGAAATTGCAAGACGGGATATATTATTTTCGATTATTGCTAAGAATCTGGATGATGTGTATATTATGCTTTCGTGGGGAGACTGGAGAAAACTGTATGTAAGCAGAAATATCGAGAGAGTTCTGGGAATAAGGAGCAGTGAATATGATGGTCTCCTCAAAGATTTTGGAGAACTGGAAAAGAGGGGAGAAGTTCCTGAATGGAATGATATTGTGAAGCTGGGAAAAGGAGAATCTGCTGTTAATGAATACTGGATAAAGCCAGCAGATTCAAGTGAATACAGACTTTTTAACCAGGGATGTTATCATATGGATAAAGACGGAGATGATGTCCTTGTAATAATTCTGTCAGACAGAACTTACGAGCAGCAGATAAGAAATCATATGGAAGATGCGCTTCATACAGCAGAGGCAGCAAATCGTGCAAAAAGTCAGTTCCTGTCTAATATGAGTCATGATATAAGAACTCCTATGAATGCAATTGTAGGATTTTCACAGCTTATGTTAAGACATTATAAGAATCCGGATAAAGTCAGAAACTATGCAGAAAAGATAGTTGTTTCAAGCCAGCATCTGCTGAGTCTTATTAATGATGTCCTTGATATGAGTAAAATTGAGTCAGGGAAAACTACTCTTAATCTTTGTGATGTGAATCTTGCTGACATCATAAATGAGACAGACAATATAATCAGACCGCAGGCAAAGAAGAAGAACCAGACATTTGTTGTGAAATCAGATGGTGTTGAATATTGCTGCATTACCGCAGATAAATTAAGACTCAGCCAGATACTTATTAATATATTGTCTAATGCTGTTAAATATACAGAAGAAGGCGGTAACATAACATTTGAAATAAAAGAAATAAAAGTTACCAATCCACAGATTGTAAAATACAAATTCATCATATCTGATAATGGAATAGGAATGAGTGAAGAATATTTAAAAGACATATTTAAACCGTTTACAAGAGAAGAGACAAGCCTTACAGATGCAGTCCAGGGAACAGGACTTGGAATGGCAATAACCAAGAATCTTATTGATCTCATGGGTGGAACTATAAAGGTACTAAGCACACAGGGAATGGGAACAACTTACGAGGTAACTATGGAATTCAGAATTGCGGATATTAATACGAATAAAGACCTCTGGAACAGATATAACATACCAAAGCATGAGAATGAACCGGATCATGTACTTGTGGGTAAGAATTTTCTAATAGCAGAAGATAATGGTATTAACTCAGATATGCTTAAAGAACTTCTAAAGGAAGAGGGGGCAGCCTGTGATTGTGCAAAAAACGGAATGGCAGCTGTTGATTTGTTCAGACATTCAAAGAAGGGGCAGTATGATCTTATATTTATGGATGTACAGATGCCTGACATGGATGGATATGAGGCTACAAGAGCAATAAGACAAATGAAGCACCCTGACGCAAAGGATATTCCAATAGTAGCTATGACAGCAAATGCATTTTCTAATGATGTAAAAGCTGCATTTGATTGTGGGATGAATGCTCATCTTGCAAAACCTGTTAATATAGACCGTATAAAAGACATAGTTGCAAATTTTACATAAATTTTACATAACTTACATAATACATTTTACAATGCTCATTTAGAATACACATGATGTGTGAAAAAGTCGTTCAAAAAGGAGCTTATGTAAAATGAATATTTTTGGTGTACTTACGATGGCAGGCGGACTGGCTTTGTTCTTATATGGAATGAATGTCATGGGAGATTCCTTAGCAAAGCTGTCCGGAGGTAAATTAGAACAGATACTTGAAAAACTTACTTCTAAAAGAATTATGGCAGTATTGCTTGGTATGGCTGTGACAGCAGTTATACAGTCATCATCTGCAACTACGGTAATGGTTGTAGGCTTTGTTAATTCAGGTATTATGCAGCTTTCACAGGCTGTAGGTATTATTATGGGTGCCAATATTGGTACAACAGTGACTTCATGGATGTTATCACTTACAGGTATAAGTGGAGCAGGATGGATTAATCTTTTAAAACCATCATCATTCTCACCTGTGCTTGCTGTTATTGGCATAATTATGACTATGACCTGCAAGGATAATTCTAAGAAAAAGGATATAGGTAATATTCTTCTTGGATTTGCAATTCTTATGTTCGGTATGGAAACTATGAGTGGCGCAGTTGCACCGCTGGCTGACAATGAGAAGTTTACGGGTATGCTTACACTGTTTTCTAATCCGTTATTCGGACTTCTTGCAGGTACAGTGCTTACAGCAGTTATACAGTCATCATCTGCATCGGTTGGTATACTGCAGGCATTATGTGTAACAGGTGCGGTTAACTATGCGACAGCAATTCCTATTATTATGGGACAGAATATAGGTACATGTGTAACAGCACTTATATCTTCTGTAGGTGCAAAGAAGAATGCCAAGAGAGCATCAATGATACACCTTTATTTCAACATGATTGGTACAGTTATATTTATGGTTATATTTTACAGCCTGAATATGTTTGTTCATTTTGAATTTTTATCAACACCGGCAAATGCAGCAGGAATAGCAGTGATTCACAGTCTCTTTAATATTGGATGTGTAATTATACTTTTCCCATTTTCTAATCTGCTTGTGAAGCTTGCAACTCTTTCTATTCCGGATGGAAAACATGAGGAAGTTATTCAGACAGGTGTGGCAGCAGATCTTGCAGCACTGGATGAAAGATTCTTAGAGACTCCGGCAGTTGCGATGGAGTTATGCAGGAATACGGCTGTGAAGATGGCACATTTGTCACAGAAAGCGCTAGATAAAGCGCTTGACATTATTAATAATTATTCAGATGCTGCATATGATGAGGTTGTGGCAATGGAAGAAGATGTCGATAAGTATGAGGATAAGCTGGGGTCATATCTTGTAAAGGTTGGTAACTGCGATTTATCAAGACATGATAATCATACATTTTCAATACTTCTTCACTGCATGAGTGATTTTGAAAGAATATCTGACCATGCGATTAATATTGCAAAATCTGCAAAAGAGATGAACAGCAAGGAGTCATCTTTTTCACAGAATGCAAGAAAAGAACTTGAAACATTTGCAAAAGCGGTACATGATATAGTTAGTAATACAGTACAGGTTTTTGAAAATCAGGATATTGAGGCAGCAAAGCATATTGAGCCGTTAGAACAGGTTATTGATGGACTGAACTTAGAGATTAAGCAGCGTCATATCAACAGATTAAGAAAAGGCAGATGTACAATTGAGACAGGACTTATACTCGAAGATATTATGACAAATTTTGAGAGAGTATCAGACCATTGCTCTAATATTGCTGTATGTATGATTGAAGTAAGAGATAATGGTTTTGAAACACATGGATATCTGGAGCATCTTACTAATGAGGATAATCCTCAGTTTGCAAAAGAATGCAGACAGTATTATAAACAGTATCAGCTTCCGGAATTAAAGAAAGCTGACTAGAACAGGAGATGAGAATATGGCTCTTATATACATAGTTGAGGATGATGAAAGCATAAGGGAAATAGAGACAATTGCACTTAAGAACAGTGGACATATGGTAGGTGCATTTGGAAGTTCCAAAGAGTTTTTTAAGAAGCTTGATGAGATTCTTCCGGACCTTGTGTTGCTTGATGTTATGCTTCCTGATGAAAGTGGTTATGACATCATTAAGAAGTTAAGACTGAATTCTGCAACTAAGAGACTGCCGGTTATTATGGTGACGGCAAAGTCTACAGAGCTTGATATGATAAAGGGACTTGAGGATGGTGCTGACGATTATATTAAGAAGCCGTTTTCTGTAATGGAGCTTATTACAAGAGTTAAAGCACTTCTTAGAAGAACAGAAACAGACGAGGCAGGCGTGCTTGATGTAGGAGAGATTGAACTTAATCATGAAAGGCATGCAGTTACGGTCTCAGGAAAGCAGGTTGAACTTACATTTAAAGAATATGAATTGTTAAGATATCTTATGGCTAACAAGAATATAGTGCTTTCAAGAGATTCTATTGTACTTAAGGTATGGGGAACAGAGTTTGAAGGTGAGTCAAGAACTGTGGATATGCATATTAAGACTTTAAGACAGAAGTTAGGTGATGCAGGCTCGCGTATAAGAACCGTGCGTAATGTAGGATATGTTATTGAGTAGCCTGATATAATTGACAGACAGAACAGGGTGGATATATGAAGCAGAAGATTAATTTAAGGCTTATTGGAATAGCAGTTATAGCGGTTCTTGCTACAGCTATCGGAATAACTTTTATATATTATGGACTGTTTAAGAAACAGGTCCAGGCCGGACTGAGAACTAATGCTGAAGTACTCATGGAAACCGGAGTTTTTGAAAAGTCGTCGCAATATGCTGATGTAAAGCTTCCAATTAATAATCTCAGGGTTACATGGATAGATTCAGATGGGGTGGTGCTTTTTGATAATGATAATGATATTAATGTAATGCCTAATCATAAAAACAGACCTGAGATACAGGATGCATTTCATACCGGACATGGTCAGTGTGTAAGAAATTCTGACACAATGGATATGAATACCTTTTATTATGCTCTAAAACAGAAGGATGGGACTGTTATAAGAGTATCCTGTGATGCAAGCAGTTTATTAAGTGTTTTTGGCAATGTATTTCCGGCTGTAACAGGAATACTTGCAGTAATTATAGTAGTGTGTATCGTTCTTTCACAATTACTTACAAGGACACTTATTGAGCCTATTGAAAGAATGGCTAAGAATATGGATTCCGTACAGGAGAAGCCTGTATATAAAGAAATAGCCCCTTTTGCAGAGAAAATCAGGACACAGCATGAGAATATTCTTGCTGCTGCAAGAAGCAGACAGGATTTTACTGCAAATGTATCACATGAACTAAAGACTCCTCTTACCGCAATATCAGGCTATGCCGAGCTTATTGAGAATGAGATGGTAAACCATGAACAGGGAATACATTTTGCACATGAGATTAAGCGTAATTCAGAAAGATTATTATCATTGATTAATGATATTATAAGGCTTTCAGAATTAGACCACAGCGAAATGCCAAGGCAGTATGAGAATTTTGATTTGTATGAGTTTGTTAAGGATTGTGCAGAGTCTCTGCAGGTTAATGCACAGAAACAGGGAATACGTTTTTCGTATAGAGGTTCAACATGCATGATTCGTGGCAATAAGGATATGATAAGGGAGCTTATTGATAATCTTGTACAGAATGCAATAAGATATAATAAAGAAGGTGGACATGTAGAAGTGTTTGCAGGAATGGTAGATGGCAAGCCAAGGTTAGAAGTGACTGATGATGGAATAGGAATTCCTAAGGATCAGCAGGACAGGGTATTTGAAAGATTTTACAGAGTTGATAAGAGCCGTTCAAAGGAAACTGGTGGAACAGGGCTTGGCCTTGCTATTGTAAAGCATATTGTAGAACTTCATGATGCAAGAATATATTTAGAAAGTGAAGTTGACAAGGGGACACAGATACGCATCGAATTCTAGAATGATTAAGAGTGGAAGTTTTTATGTCTTTCACTCTTTTTTCTTTTTATAACAGAGTGATTGTGTTATATTATATAAAAAGAGAAAAACAGATATAATCTGCGGAAGCAGGGAATATAATATATATTGAGGATTAATAGGAATATGAAGAATATCAGTACTAAAAAATCAGTAGTTTTTATTGCAGCGGTTATTGTTTTGATACTGGCTGGAATTATAATTTCAGTAAGTACAGATAAGAACAGAAAGAAGCAGGAAGCGGACAGTAAAGCCAGTGTAAGTGTAACAAGGACAGATCTTAAGAATGAAGCATCATCTCAACAACAGAATATTAAGGAGCAGACAGATGTTGAGATATTGTTTGAGAATAAGGCTGTACCGGTTGGGACAAGCCTGAAGGTCACAGCAATTGTCACACCTGATGATGACGATAAGTCAATTGTATGGACAAGCAGTAATACAGATGTATTTACTGTAGATAAAGACGGAGTAATAACTGTTACAGGGAGTGGTACAGCTACGCTTACGGCTACAGTTGGAAGTGTTTCTGATGCAATTGTAATCGAAGGAATAAGAAATGTAGCTGCAGGTTCAGATAATGGATTCAGTGTGTACACTCATACGGCAGGGAGTATTTCGTCAGGAAGCAGCACAGGTTCAGGCAGTGCCAGTGAAGGAGATTCCAGACTAGAGAATCTGCCTGCAGGAGAAAATAAATCAGAGAGTTCTCAAGGAACCGGAAACAGTGGGGATGGTGTACAATCTGGTGGGGCGCAGTCTGGAGGCGTACAGCCTGGCAGTAGTACAACAGAAAACTCATCTTCAGAAGATAATAATGATTCTGGAAGTTCTGGCTCAGGAGAAATTGAAGATACGATTATTAATAATGGATTTGAACAGACAGTTTCTAATGTTTATGTATGTCAGCAGAATGGGACATATTATGGTGAGATTATAACACAGAGTAATGTGACTATTATATATATTAAGAAACGTAACAGTGAATTTGACAGCAGGATTAATAATGTAATCGAGAATCTCATTCCTGGTAATTCACAGATGATATGGAATAATTATCTTTCGGCTTCAACAGACAGAACATTTACAGTTGACGGAAGAATGGTAAGGATTGTAGTTGCTACAGGTGGCGGACACTCTCAAATTGTAATATACAATTAAGTAAAAATATGTTATATTTAAACATATGCAGGTTAAACTTGTTTAATGAGGTGAATGAATTGCTTAATGAGAATAAAATCAAAATGATGACCAAGATGGCAATATATGAGAAGAATGAAGGAAAAAGCATGTTGAAAACTGCCAAGTATTTTAAGGGTGATTACATCGCTTTTGGAGTATTAAAGACAGTGATTGCCACTACATTTGCAGGAGTGATTCTTCTGGCAATGTATTTCTTGTGTAACGCAGAAGGAATGATAAGGGATATCAATAACCTGGATTATATAGGACTTGCCAAGAAGTTTGCATTGTATTATGTGCTTATGCTTATCGTATTCTGTGTAATTGCCGGGTTTGTATATTATTTCAGATATGAGAATACCAGAAAAGGTATTAAGAGGTATTTTTCAAGGCTTAATAAGCTGGAAAGATTCTATACAGGGCAGAAGAAGAAATAATTATTTGGAGGCATAGATGGCATTTTTATTGGAATTAAAGGAAAGTTTTAAGAAATTTTACAACAGATATAATACATATGTGGTACCAGCATCAAAGTTTATTATTGCATTGATATGTTTTATTATGATTAATACAAGTATTGGTTACATGGATAAGTTGAAGAATCCGGTGTTTGCACTGTTACTTTCTGTTATATGTGCATTTCTTCCGGGTGGTTTTACACTGATAGTTCTTTCAGCATTTATTCTTATACAGTTGTATGTAATTGCTCCGGAATTTGCATTACTGGTATTGTGTGTAATGCTTCTGATGTATCTTCTGTATTTCAGATTTGCACCTAAAACAGCTTATATACTTATTATTACTGCCATGTTCTGCTGGATGAAGATACCATTTGTGCTTCCGGTAGCGATTGGTCTGTGTTCGTCAGTTGCGGCAGTTATACCAGTGAGTTTTGGTGTTATTATGTACTACATAATAAGAACTGCAAGTGATTATGAGGCTGCTATTTCTGATGATTCTTTGTCAGAAAGTATGAAACAGATATCTTATCTTATAGAAAGCCTTTTAAAGAACAGACAGATGCTGGTGCTTATTATAGCAGCTGCAGTTACTATTATTGTTGTATATATTATCCGAAGACAGAAAATCGATCATTCATGGAAAATAGCTATTATTGTGGGAAGTATAACACAGTTCCTTATTCTGGTTGTAGGACAGATAGCTTTGAAATCAGATTTTAATATTGTTCTTATAATTATAGGAACTATACTGGGGGTTGCAGCTGCATATATCTGCAATATTGTTTTCTTTGCACTTGATTATAAGAGAACAGAGTATGTACAGTATGAGGATGATGAATATTATTATTATGTAAAGGCTGTACCAAAGATTAATGTTGCAAATGCTGATGTAAGAATTAAGCATATTAATGCTAAAAAGACTAAGAAGACAGATGATATCAGACAGATGAGAACCGGTGATACAGCTAAAGATAATGGATATGCAGTATCTAACGAAGAAGATGATGATATTTTATTCTATGATGATGATAAGTAATCATCAGAATATATTTTGCTAGTTTTATTTAGAAGATTATAAGAAGAACGGAGGCGATAATACAGTGAATAATTTCATAAGGGATTATCTTGTTAAATTATATATTCCGCGTATAACATGGACCGATATTATTGAGATTGTGATTATTGCTTTTGTTATATATAATGTCATGGTATGGATTAAGAATACCAAGGCATGGGTATTGCTTAAGGGAATTATTATTGTTGTTATATTCGCACTGATTGCGTATATTCTGAATCTTAAGACTATTCTGTGGATTGCAGGAAAGACAATCAGTGTTGGTATTATTGCACTTGTTATTATATTCCAGCCGGAGTTAAGAAGAGCATTAGAGCAGCTTGGACGAAAGAAGATTCTGTTTGGACTTTTCAGGTTTAATGACGGAAGAGAAAAGGGTGAAAGGTTTAGCAGTAAGACTGCAGAAGAGATAGTAAGGGCATGCTTTGATATGGGGGCTGCTTATACAGGTGCACTTATAGTTATTGAACAGGATATGGTTCTTGAAGAATATGAGAAAACAGGAATTACGGTTGATGGCCTGGTTACAAGCCAGCTGCTTATCAATATATTTGAGCATAATACGCCGCTTCACGATGGAGCTGTTATTATAAGGGGAGACAGGGTTGTTGCTGCAACATGTTATCTGCCTCTTTCAGATAATAATAATCTTAATAAGGCTCTTGGCACAAGGCACAGAGCAGGTGTTGGTATCAGTGAAGTGACAGACAGTATGACTATTATAGTATCTGAAGAAACCGGTAAGGTTTCGGTGGCTGTTGGTGGAGAACTTATTCATGATATTGATGCGGATTCTCTTAGAAACAAGCTGGAATATCTTCGCAGGAGAACTATTGATGTGAAGTCGTTCAAGATATGGAGAGGAAGGCTAAAGCATGAAGGAAAAGATGTTTAAGAACCTGAGCCTTAAGATTCTGTCGGCTATATTTGCGGTTGTTTTGTGGACGGTTATAGTTAATGTATATAATCCAACCACGAGTTATACATTCAGTAATGTGTCGGTACAGCTTATTAATACAGAGAGTCTGACTGATAAGAATTACAGTTATGAAATTGTAGAGGGTGGCAAGATATCAGTATATGTAAGTGGACCGAAGAGTATTGTTACTAATATCAAAGCAAGTGATATTGTTGCAACTGCGGATCTTAGCAAGATAAGCGCATTTGCTGATTATGTTGATATTCATGTATCAGTTGTTAAAGATGGACAGGTTCTTAATAATGTTGAAGCTACACCTAAAACATCTGCTGTAAGATTAAGCATAGAAAACAGAGATACTAAGACTGTAAATGTTGTTTCAGAGATTACCGGTTCAGCGGCAGATGGCTATGCAGTGGTAAGAAGAGTGCTTAATCCAACATCTATAATATAGACCATGCAGGGATATCTTTTGATGTGACAGGAGCGACTGCAGATGTGACGGGAACAGCAGATATTCATTTGTATGATTCTGATAATAATGAAATTAATGATTCTTCTGTTGAACTTACACAGACAAGTGTGGGCTATACTGCACAGGTTGTAAGGACTAAGACTGTAAGTATAGAAGTTAAGACGTCAGGAAAACCGGCAGACGGATACAGAGTTTCAGGAGAGACGCTTAATCGGGATAGTGTTGTTGTATATGGTGATACCAATATGCTTAACAGTCTTGATAAGATTGTTATTCCGGCAAGTAATATTAATGTAGATGGTTTGACTGAAAATAAAGTGTATAAGTTTGGTCTTTCGGATTACATAGATAAATCGCTTACAATTCTTGATAATGCAAGGATTGAGGTTACAGTAAGAATCGAGAGTACAGGTAATAAGACAATAACACTTAATACATCAGATATTAAGGTTAGTGGACTTGAAACCGGAATGAGCTACAGCTTTGAGGATAGAACATTTTCAATAGATGTTGAGGGTTCAGAGACTGCAATTGCTGCATTAGACGCATCTGCCATAACGATGACTGCAGATTTGTCTACATATACTACGTCAGGAATACAAAGCATTACATTGTCGGTTAAACTTCCGGATGGAGTTACATTAAAGAGAGCAGCATCCGTTAATGTGTTGTTTAAGGATAATACCCAGGAAACAGAAACTACTCAGTCGACTCAGGAAACAACATCAGTGACGACTAGAAATTGAGAGGTGATTCATATGGTAAGTGAGAAGATACTAGTTGGGAGTGCATTAGGAATACATCTTCGTCCTGCAGGAGCAATGTGTGATACAGCTGTTAAATTTGATTCACACATTACATTCACATTTAAGAATAAGGTTGTTAATGCAAAGAGTGTTATATCTATTCTTGCATCAGGCGTTGGTTGTGGAGATGAGATAACTCTCATAGCAGAAGGTCCGGACGAAGAAGAAGCATTGAAAGCAGTTTCTGAGAGCTTTAGAAAAGCTTTACAGGACTAATATAAATCAAGAAAAGAGGTAAAGGGTATGGGTTATATGGAAACTTACAAAGCATGGTGTGAGAATGAATATTTTGATGAAGACACACGTGCAGAACTCAAATCAATTGCAGGAGATGAGAAAGAGATTGAGGACAGATTCTATAAGGATCTTGAGTTTGGAACAGGCGGACTTAGAGGTTGCTATTTCTCATGATAATAGAAGAATGTCAAGAGAATTTGCGCAGGAAGCAGCTCTTTGTCTTGCGGCTAATGGCATTAAGGTATACATATTCCCTTCATTAAGACCAACACCAGAACTTTCATTTGCAGTAAGAGAACTTCACTGTACAGCAGGTATTATGGTTACGGCAAGCCACAATCCTCCAGAATACAATGGATATAAGGTATACTGGGATGACGGATGCCAGATAACAGCACCTAAGGATACACAGATTATCAATGAAGTTAAGGCTGTTACTGATTTTAATGATGTTAAGACTATTGATGAAGAAGAGGCTAGAGTAAGAGGCCTGTATAACATTATTGGATATGATATGGATGATGCATTTATTGCAGCATTAAAGAAGCAGAGCCTTAACGGAGATATCATTAAGCAGGTTGCTGATGATATTAAGATTGTATACTCTCCATTCAATGGTACAGGTAATGTTCCTGTAAGAAGAATTTTAAGAGAGTTAGGTTTCAAGAATGTATATGTTGTTCCAGAACAGGAAAAACCAGATCCTAACTTTACAACACTCGAGTACCCTAATCCTGAAGACCCTAAGGCATTCACATATGCATTAAGACTTGCTAAGGAAGTTGATGCAGATATTATTCTTGCAACTGACCCTGATGCGGACAGACTTGGCGTATATTCTAAGGACACTAAATCAGGTGAGTACAAGTCATTCACAGGTAATATGTCTGGTATGCTTATTGCAGAATACCTTCTTTCACAGAGAAAGGAGAAGGGACTTCTTCATGAGAATGGTGCATTTGTAAAGACTATCGTATCTACTAACTTAGCTGATCTTATCGCTAAGGAATATAACTTAAAGCTTATTGAAGTTCTTACAGGATTTAAGTATATTGGTGAGCAGATTAAGTTCTTTGAGCAGAATAATACATACGAATATGAATTCGGTTTTGAAGAGAGTTACGGCTGCTTGGTTGGAACTCATGCAAGAGACAAGGATGCCATCGTAGCTGTTATGGCATTATGTGAAGCAGCAGCTTACTATAAGTCTAAAGGCATTACTTTATGGGATCAGATGATTAATATCTTTGATAAGTACGGCTACTTCAAGGAAGGACAGAAGGCTGTAACTATGAAGGGTGCAGAAGGTGCTGTCCAAATTGCTAAGATGATGGATGATTTAAGAAATAATCCACCTAAGAAGTTCGGAGCATGGAATGTTGTTGAGTTCAGAGATTATAAGAAGGATGAGTGTACAGTTATTGCTACAGGCGAGAAGAAGCCTACAGGACTTCCTGAATCTAACGTACTTTATTTTGAACTTAATGACCATGCATGGTGCTGTGCAAGACCTTCAGGAACAGAGCCTAAGATTAAGTTCTATATGGGTGTTAAGGGAACAGGTCTTGAGGATGCTGATAAGAAGTTAGAAGAACTTACTGATGCAGTTTCTGAAATTGTTGGTTTATAATCAGTTCAAATTTAATTAACAACTAAAACACAATATGAACACATTTCGTTGTTATATTACATGTATTGACAGTGAGATGTGTTCATTTGTTATGTATGGAATCTTCATTGTCATAATACAATGTTAAAAGGAGAGAATGATTATGTATAACGACAATAATGAGAATGATTCACAGTACCGTTACAGTGGCAGTGATATACCATATAACAATACTAATAATAGCAGTACAGCCAATAATAACACAGCATTTTCAAGTGCACCTTATGAAGCTAAGAAGCACAAGAAACACAAAGGCGGATTTGCAAAGAAAGCAGCATGCTTTGTTCTTTCAGCAGTACTTTTTGGCGCAATAGCCGGTTCGGTTATGTTTGGTGTTAATTATGCAGGCGGAAAGATTGCTGGCAGTAATAAGTCTGATGCTACAGGTGTTAATATACCAACAGTAAGTAATAATATTTCTAATGTTGCTAAGACAGATTCTTCGCTTACAGAAGATACTAATCTTTCAGCATCAGGTAAGATGGATGTAGAGGCGGTTGCTACAGCAGCCCTTCCTGCAATGGTTCAGCTCAATGGTACAACAACAGTTAAAAATTCAAGTTATTTTGGATATGGACAGAGCTATGAAGCAACATCAAGTGGTACGGGTATTATTGTAGGCAAGAGTGATACTGAATTACTTATTGTAACTAATGCACATGTTGTTGATAATATTGATAATCTTAAATGTGTATTCTCTGATGGCACAAGTGCAAGCTGTTCTGTTAAGGGTTCTAAGTCAGATCAGGATATTGCGGTAGCCGCAGTATCATTAAGTGATATTTCATCTGATACAGCGTCTAATATTGCAATTGCAGAACTTGAAGATTCATCAGATATTAAAGTTGGACAGCAGGTTGTTGCCATTGGTAATGCATTAGGTGAAGGCCAGTCAGTTACAACTGGTATAATTAGTGCAAAGGACCGTTCAATTACAGTCAACAATGTAACATTTACAGGACTTCTTATGACAGATGCAGCGATTAACTCTGGTAACAGTGGTGGAGCTCTTCTTAATTCAGAAGGAAAGGTTATCGCTATTAACTTTGCAAAAACAAGCAGTGATGGTGTAGAAGGTATGGCTTATTCAATTCCTGTCTCTAATGTTAAGGATATTATCGATTCATTAATGACTAAGCAGACAAGAAACAAGGTTTCATCAGATAAGGCAGCATACCTTGGAATTGCAGCAGTAGATATTACAAGTAATTATGCATCATATTATGGATATCCTGTAGGTATTCTTATAAGAACTGTAGCTGATGATTCAGCAGCAGACAAGGCAGGATTAGAGACATATGACATAATTGTCGGATTTGATGACCAGACAGTTACTACTATGTCAGGACTTACTAACATGCTTCAGTATTATGAGGCAGGTGAAAAAGTAACTATAGATTATTATCATATGGAAGGAAGCGAGTATGTTCTTAAGAGCACGGAGGTAACGCTTGGTTCTAAGAAGGCATCTTAAGGATATATTCCAAGTATATATTTATGGATAATACCAATGAGAATATGACAGAAGATAAGGATATTAATAAGAATAACAATGGGAATTCCGATGATTATGAGAAGATATGTTTTGTGTGCAGAAGACCAGAATCAAGAGCTGGTAAGATGATTGTTATGCCTAACAATATATACATCTGTCAGGATTGTATGCAAAGAACATTCGATTCAATTAACAGCAGTGGAATTAATTATGAAGATATGATGAAGATGTCAAACATGCCTGGAATGGGCATGTTTGGCAATTTTGGCGCTATGGATTCAGACCCGGTTCCAGAAAAGCAGAAGCTTAAGAAAAAGAAAGAGAATAAGAAGGAGTTACCAGCGCTTGACGTTTCTAAGCTGCCTGCACCACATGAGATTAAGAGAAAGTTAGATGAGTATGTTATAGGTCAGGACTATGCTAAGAAGGTAATGTCGGTGGCTGTATATAATCATTATAAAAGAGTTTCAGCAGATGCTAAGATTCTGGGTGATGTTGAGATTGAGAAGTCTAATATGCTTATGATTGGACCTACAGGAAGTGGTAAGACATATCTTGTTAAGACGCTTGCAAGGATATTACAGGTGCCACTTGCTATTACAGATGCAACAACACTTACAGAGGCAGGATATATCGGAGATGATATAGAGTCAGTTGTTTCTAAGCTTTTACTGGCAGCAGACAATGATGTAGAGAAAGCTGAACATGGAATTATATTTATTGATGAGATAGACAAGATTGCCAAGAAGAAAGAGACCAGAAGCAGAGATGTAAGTGGTGAGTCTGTACAGCAGGGAATGTTAAAGCTGTTAGAAGGCAGTGAGATTGAAGTTCCTGTTGGTGCGACAAGTAAGAATGCAATGGTTCCACAGGTGACTGTTAACACGAAGGATATTCTGTTTATATGTGGTGGTGCATTTCCGGATCTTGAGGATATTATCAAGACAAGGCTTAATAAGTCATCCTCAATGGGATTTAATGCTGACCTTAAAGATAAATATGATGATGAGAAGAACATCATGTCTTATGTGACGGTTGATGATCTTAGAGAATACGGAATGATTCCAGAATTTTTAGGAAGACTGCCTATCATATATTCACTTGACAGACTGGATGAGGATATGCTTGTCAATATTCTGAAAGAGCCTAAGAATGCAATTCTTAAGCAGTATCAGAAGCTGTTAGAGCTTGATGAGGTGAAGCTTGAGTTTACAGATGATGCATTAAGAAGCATAGCAAGAAAGGCAATGGAAAAAGATACAGGTGCAAGAGCACTCCGTTCTATTATTGAGGATTTTATGCTTGATATAATGTATGAGATACCTAAAGACAGCAATATAGGTTCAGTTACAATAACAGAAGATGTTGTTGAAAAGAAAGGTGCTCCGGTAATAACTATGAGAGCATAATAGTTATAGCAGAATAATACAATACATTTCTGAATACATATAGCATGTACAGTGATTGCTTTATGTTAAGGAGATGTTATGGCATGTGATTTTGATATAACCAAAGAGAATATATATGATTACATAATAGAAGATACCCCAGGGGCTGATGAAGCTATTAAGGCATTATCAGGGATATGTTCGCAGAGAGCTGATTCGCAATGGATTATAGCTCATGGAGAACTGCCTGATAACCGCCAGCTTAATATAAGCTCTCTGGGGTATTTTACTATTCCAAAGTTATATGGACTCATGGAAGGCGATGCGGATATAAGTGCACTTGATGAAATAGGTGCTTTACGGGTACTTGGACAGGATAATCTGCAGGCAGACGGGAGTAATGTTCTCATAGGGTATGTGGATACCGGAATAGATTATCTTAATGATGTTTTCAAGGACAGACTTGGGAATACAAGAATTCAGGCTATATGGGATCAGACAGATAAAACAGGTACTGATGTTGCAAATACGTATGCACATTTTGGCAGAGTATATGAAAAGGATGAAATAGACAGGGCAATAGAGGCTGACAATAACGGAGAAAATCCATATTCTTATGTTGCACAAAGAGACACGTCAGGACATGGAACGCTGATGGCTTCAATATCAGCAGGTTCATATACAGACGGATATGTTGGCGTTGCACCAGGAGCAGAGCTTTTAGTGGTTAAATTAAAACAAAGTAAACAGTATCTGAGAGATTTTTTTCTGATAAAGGATGACGTTCCAGCTTTTGAGGAAAGTGATATTATGCTGGCTTTAAGATTTCTTGAAGATTACGCTATACGACTTGGAAAACCATTGATAATAATATTTGGTCTGGGAAGTGCTAATGGTTCAAGAACAGGCGCATCTCCTCTGGCAGAAATGATGGAGAATCTTACTAAAAAACCCAATATATCAGTTATAACATGTATGGGCAATGAAGCTAATAATAAATGTCATTATAAAGGGACAGTAATGTCAGCCCTGGTACCTGATGTTATGGAAATTAATGTTGATGGAACAGGAAAGGGTTTTACGATGGAAATATGGGCGGATAGTCTTGATATATTATCCGTGTCGATTGAATCACCGTCAGGGGAATATGTTCCAAGAATACCTGCAAGAATGGGTGCAAGTATGGAGTATACATTTCTTTATGAGGGAAGTACGGTTACGGTAGATTATCAGATAACTGAAAATGTAGCTGGAATGGAGGTTATATTCGTAAGACTTAAGACACCAGTTGAGGGTACATGGAAATTCTATATATATAGTCTCACTAATATAAAAGGAAGTTATAATGCATGGCTTCCATTAAAGCAGTTTTCCGGACAGGATATATATTTTTTAAAATCCGACCCGGATACAACACTTACAGTTCCAGCGGCAGCTGATGGTGTTATAAGTGTAGGAGCATATAATCATTATACAGGGGCTGCTTATTATGAAAGTGGGCGTTAAGGTTACTGGAACAAGCTATGCAGCGGCTTATGCCGGGGGCTGTGTTGCACTTTTATATTCATATCAGGTAAATGTAAAGAATAGTCAGATGATTAATCATAACGATATTAAAGCACAGCTTATAAGAGGTGCAGTACGCTCAGAATATATGGTATATCCTAACCCTGTAGCTGGTTATGGAAAACTGAATATATATACAACATTTAACATGATGAGAATATCTTAGGTTGAAATCACTGGTGTTATATGCTAAATTGTTCATACATGACGAAAAGAGGAGATAGAGAAGTATGAAATATAAGGCATTGGCACTGGATTTGGACGGAACATTAACTAATAGAGAGAAGAAAGTGCCAGTAGGTAATAAAGAAGCGATTGAGAAAGCGATAGATGCAGGTGTTAAGGTTATTCTTGCATCAGGAAGACCGCTTTTTGGAATAACACCAATAGCCAGAGAGCTTGAGCTTGACAAAAAAGGTGGTTATATACTGGCATATAATGGCGGCTGTATAGTTGACTGCAAGACAGGGAAGCAGATGTCTGCGACAATAATGCCACAGGATTGTATAGCAGATATATGCAGTCTTGCAAGAGCCAACGGTGTGTATGCTCTGACATATGCTGATACGCAGATAGCTGCTGAGAGTGATTCTGATGAATATGTAAAGAAAGAAGCAATATGCAACAGTACTACAATCAAGAAAGTAGATGATTTGCGCAAATTTGTGGATTATCCTGTAGAGAAATTTCTGGTTGTAGGAGAGCATGAAAAGCTTCTTCCTGTGCAGAAAGCCTTGTTAGATAAGCATGAGGGAGTAATCAATGCATTTTTTTCAGAGAGCTATTTCTTAGAGGTAGTACCTGCGGGAGTTGCAAAGGATGCATCTTTGGATAAGCTGCTCACAATGCTTGATATAACAAGTGAAGAACTCGTTGCATGCGGCGATGGAATGAATGATATTCCAATGTTAAAGTATGCAGGTCTTGCAGCGGTTATGGAGAATGCATATCCTGAAGTTAAGAAATATGCAGATGTCGATGTACCATCTAACGATGACTGTGGTGTGGCATATGTTATAGATAATTATATATTATAATAATGGATTATAAAAAATATACCCCCGGCGGTTTTATTGGCTGCCGGGGGTATGTTTTATTGATTAATTAGAATTGTTATTGAGACTGTCAACATATTCATCTACATCGAATACATCACCATTCTGAATCTTACTCATAAGCTGGATAGCTGTATTAATACTGTCTGCGTAAGGATATACAACAGAAGCACCTCTAAGGCCGGTTATCTCAAGATAAGCAGGACCCTGTCCAGCAGGTGGCTGAGTTGATCCTTCAATACTGTATGTCTGTATGTTCCATGCTGTACTGTCGCTTAACTGAAGCTTAACAAGATCAGATATTGTGCTTGTTGGAATATTAGTAAGGAACATATCACTAACAGCATCAAGTACGGCTGAATACTTGGTAAGTATTGCAGGTGAAGTAGCTTTCTGTAAGATACCCTTGATGGCGGCTGTCTGGTTACGTCCACGCTGGAAGTCTCCGGCAGCAAATGCATGTCTTTCTCTTGAGAATGCAACTGCCATCTCACCATCACATTCATTAGGTCCCTTGACGAAATGATATGGAATAGGAGAAGCATCTTCGCCACAAGTAAATTCTACTTCTGAGTCAATTGTGATTCCACCAAGTGCATCTACAACAGAGACGCAGCCTGTGAAATTAATCTTTACATAATAATCAATGTCAATGCCATACAGATTCTGGAGAGTGTCAATAGAAGCTTCTACACCGTAGTTTCCAGCATGTGTAAGTTTATCATAACCTTTTCTTCCATCAGGTCCGGTAATCTTAATGTAAGAATCTCTTGGTGTTGTAACTAGGAGAATCTGCTTTGTTTCAGGATTAATAACGGCAACTATATTAACATCACTAAGTGCATTATTAGAGAGTGCTGAATCGGCACCATCTTCACTTGAGATACCGGAAACATATATTATAAATGGTTCTTTCTTTACGTTAACGTTGGATTTCTGGACAGTAACAAGCTTCTTATATTCGTATTGCTTAATAATCTTAACCTTGGTATCAAAGTCTTCATACTGTGAGGCAACAACCTTAAGCATGGAATCATTCATAACAATTGCCTGAACCTCTGTATTATCATAAAAGGCAGTTACAAGGTCATCCCATGATTTGTATTCTGCAAGTTCCAGGCTGCTCTTGTTAAGCTCTGATTTAACAGAATCAAATGCTGTCTTGACATTAGCGTTGCTTGCAGTTGAATTATAAGCAAACTTGTAATTGGCAAGATCATTTAAAGAGGAAGCCTTGTCATCTGCCAGTACAACTACATCAACGATGTCAGTGTTAATCTCAGGAAGATTAAGTTTATTAAGGACAGAATCAAGCTTAGATGATACAAGGTATATGAAAACAATCACTCCTGACATAAGTACTGCAAGAATCTTACCTATAATATGAGCCTTCGTAAACTGCGATGTGAAATCATACAGGAATATCAGCAGTAAAAATGCGTTGACCGCAATTAAATACTTCAATGGAAGAATATCTAACTTAAATATATTAAATAAAAGTAATCCCGATACAATAAGCTGTATCAGAACTAATATAAGACCAATAAGTGTACCCCAGCCACGCCTTTTTCTTTTTCGTTCTTTCTTAGAAAGCTCTTCTTTATTCTTAAATAAATATTTCATATCGTCTTTACTTCTTGTAAAAAAATTAGACATAATTCACTCCTTAATTACAATAGGATAATAAAAAAATAACGAATACATTCTACCATGATTTTATCAAAAAGTAAAACTTAATTATCTTAAGCAAGAAAAACAACATACCTTAGATATAGGCTTATTTTAATTAATATTATTACAAATAACTTAAAGTTAATAGGTAAACGCTATAAAAAACTTGCGGAAATTAACCAGAACAGATATAATAACGCTAGAATTGATGTGCAGTAATGTACAATCTTAAATAATAATTTAAAGGAGTGTTTTAAGGTTATGGGGTATGTTGATGAAGTATTAGACATCGTGTCTAAGAAGAATGCAGATCAGCCTGAATTTTTACAGGCAGTAACAGAGGTTCTTGATTCTTTAAGGAATTACAGAGCCAGATCGTCAGATCATGTTCAGAGTTCCTTGGGTAGATGACAAGGGACAGGTACAGGTAAACAGAGGTTTCCGTGTACAGTTCAATAACGCTATTGGACCATACAAGGGTGGTTTAAGATTACATCCTTCAGTAAACTTAGGCATCATCAAGTTCTTAGGTTTCGAACAGGTATTCAAGAACTCACTTACAACTCTTCCA
>OMGY01001259.1_pt1 | contig 24105 bp, 21 predicted proteins | sample 1674461 | NCBI WGS metagenome assembly OMGY01 (sample SAMN05578579, study PRJEB25193) | human gut metagenome | biome: Human Microbiome; feature: human-associated habitat; material: feces | host: Homo sapiens | place: USA:Birmingham
TCCTTTTCCGCATTGCTAAACTATATGCGTATCCCCACTAAAAAGCTACTGACTCTTATTATCCAGTCCGTTTGATAAATACCCGTTCTCTCTGCCGTTGAATGCATTACTGATTTCCTTGAACTCCGCTTCGGACATCTCCGGATTGAGTCCATGTATCTCCATCTCAAAACGGATACATCCCTGCTCTGCATAGTATTTATGACGAAGAGGGGCTTTGATTGTTTTGATTCCTGCACCCGGCGGACAAAGCACTACCGGGCAAGCACCTTTTTGCATATTCCGGGGACAGGTTAAATAGCCGTAAATACTTTGTCCCCGATTGTTCAACTGTAGTTTAACCAAGTAACAGTCTATCTTGTCGGTAGAATACTTTTCAACCCGCTCTTTCGTATACAACAAAGGGAAAGTTGCAATTTCAGACTTACTCTTATCCCAGAATTCATCGAAATCGGCAGGCATCTTCGTATAAGGTTGAAGTTTATCGGGCGAAAAACCTACCTTTACATGATGTTTATAAGTTTTTCCTGCGATAGTAGCCTGTAAACGGCAATCCCGGAATCCGGGTTGCTTCATTGTGCCGATAGTAACAACGGCTCTACCATTCTTCAACGTAACAGAGCCTTTCGTATCCGAAGGCATCATGTCATCTCCAAGTTCATAACAGACAGTTACACCATCCTGCGGGATGCCGTATTTATAGAATTGTACTTCTACGGTAGCTTTCTCCCCTGTCTGATAGAGCCAATCGGCATGATTGGGTACGGTAACCCAAAGTACATCGCTCCTGTAAGGATAATTTTCCGCACTGGCAGTCAATGCCAAACCCAATAGCAGAGTAAGAACACCCAATATTGTTTTATTCTTTACCATATCAGAATTGTTTTATCAATCAACGTTTAATGTTTACCAATGCATTGCCGTTAGCAATCGGATTCCAACCGTCAGTACCGGCAAGAACGGACTCTATTTCATATCCTTCCGTATCTTTCAACTGATGGGAGAAAGCAGCGCGGGCTTTAGGATTAGCACCCGGGCCATAGCTGTCATACTCTGCATAGAAAACGGTTTTCTCAGCATCTTTCTTATTCCAGTTATGCCAACCGACCGGAAGAATATGCTTTCCTAAATCGCAATGAATGAACACAGCCTGAGCAAAAGGACGCCACGGACGGGACAAATAAACATTCTTCACGTTGGCATCCGCTGTTAATTTGCAGTCATAAAATACATAGCCGTATTTCTGTCCTTCATCGGTAGAAGGAGCCGTGACATACCCGTCACGTTTACTATGAATATGGCAACGGTTGAATACCGCCGTAGACCAACCAAATATAAAATCGACCGTACCCTCTATATAACAATCTTCATAATACTGCCGCACTCCCTTCCCATACGTATAGAGTGTATCTTGAAATCCGAGAAAACGGCAGTTCTTGAAATAAGCACGGTCGGCACTGACAAAACAGGCAACAGCCTGCCCTACCGGACCGGATGTATTCTCGAACGTGATATTCTCCACATAAAAATCGGGCGCATAGATATAACAGGAAGATGAACCGGACGTACCTTTGTTCTCTCCAAAGACATTCTGCTTATTGGCATAGTCGTCATAGGATATGACAGCTCCTTCCTGTCCTATCAAAGAGATATTAATCTTGCTCTCGGGCACAATCAGTTTTTCTTTATATACGCCTTTACGCACCAATATCGTGGTGCGTACATTTTTACGGAAATCGGGTACGGCATTAATAGCTTCCTGTACAGTAAAGAAATCGCCACTGCCATCCTGAGCTACCACGAAATCATAATGGCGGACATATTTTGCCAATTCCGGCACTTCTTTGGCAATGGCATCTACTGTAATACCGGCTATGACACGTGCACCGTATATGTTGAGGTGAGTATTGTCTTCACGACCTTTAGGCATGGCAGCAATTGTGTTGGCGGGCACCCACATAAAGAGTTTCTTCGATTCTTTCGGCCCCAAGCCTTCTACCAAATCGTGGGTGAGTTTATTCATATCAATAAAAGGAACATTCAACTCTTTTGCTACATTGCGCGGAGAATCCAGATATGCTCCGTGCGTATCAATCAGTTTGTCTCCTTCCACCACATTCTTTTCCTGAGAAGCGTCTTGTTTGGCATCAGGATTGATTCCCTTGCGAATATCATCCTGAAGAATAGCTTCCGCTACGGCTTTATTATCGGCCGTACCAAAGTTACGGCGCACAATGGAGTTGAACAGAACAGGAATACCGCCTTTCGCACGAGTCTCATTAACAAACTTACGCAGGTTGGCATCAAAGGTTGTTCCCGGGTCTGTATGGCGGTCGGCTTTGGGCTTTTCGTCATTGTGCCCGAACTGAATAAAAACATAATCGCCTTTCTTTATCAGTGAAAGCACTTTGTCCCAGCGCCCCTCATCGATAAAACTCTTGGAACTGCGTCCGTTCATGGCATGATTATCCACCCGTATGTCTTCAGAAAAGAAACCGGGCAGGACATGCCCCCACCCTCTTTCGGGATTACCACCCACCAACGACTTATTTGACATCGTAGAATCACCAATCATAAAAATGGTAATTACCGGTTTATCGGCCTTGAAAGCGGAACACAAGAAAAAAGCTGCCAACAGCAGAATCAATTTACTTTTCATGGTTTTTCAAACTTATTATTTATCGCTATATTTGTATCAGTAAAATTATCATTCACACAATGAAAAGAACAAGAAGCAATGCGTTTATTCTCGAAAACGAGAAAGCATGGGAACCCGCCGGAGAGGGCGTTGTTCGTCAGATTTTGGGATACGACGGTCAGGTAATGCTCGTCAAGGTTAAATTTGAACAAGGTGCAGTAGGTACACCGCATACCCATTATCATACTCAAACAACTTATGTGGCAAGCGGTAAATTTGAATTCACGGTTAACGGTGAAAAACAAATCGTATCGGCTGGCGACGGTGTTTATATCGAACCGGATGCCGAACATGGATGCACTTGTCTGGAAGCCGGTATATTAATCGACTGCTTCAGTCCTATGAGAGCGGATTTTCTGAAACCGTAAGATAAACTTACGGTTTCCATTCACTGCATATCTTGAAAAGATAATCCGGTTCCTCATATTTTGCAACATCCTTCCGGGTCAGTTGCTTTACCCATTTTACCCGATTTGTATTATCAGCTCCCTCTCCCGTATTACCATATTCAGCATAACGGGCTGTTTTTTCATTCTCCGGATTACGCCAATTATCCCATCCAGCCGGACAGATATGTTTACCCATCTCGCAGTTAATGAACACTGTAGCTGCATAGGGACGCCACGGACGCCCCAAATAAACCTTATCAACGTCCGGCGCGGCAGTCAGCTTACAGTTCTTAAAAACATATCCTACTTCAATGTCTTTCGGAGTGGAGGCTGCCGTGATGTACGAATTGGCTTTACTATGAATCGTGCAATTATGGAACAATGCCGTAGAAGGACCGAAAATAAAATCGGTAGTACCTTCAATATAACAATTCAGGAAGCAGAGACGAGTACCTTTTGCACCGGTGTAAATAGTATCCTGATTGCCCAAAAAGCGACAATTGATAAAGACCAAGCGGTCACCTTCCGTATGAAGCGCAACTGCCTGCCCCAGCCGTGCAGCATTATTCTCTATCGTCAAGTTCTTAAAAGTGATGGAACTTCCTTCCACTTTCAAAGTATAGGTACGGAAAGTTCCCATCTTATTTATATTGGCATGATCATCGTAGGTGACAATCGTATTTTCTACATTTTCACCGATGAAATCGACGTTTTCCAACCAAGAAGGAAGAACAACCTTTTCTTTATATATACCCTTTTTAACCAAAACCGTCACCTTATAATCCATAAAGGCGCGGATACCCTCCATTGCTTCGGTCAGTGTACGGTAATCTCCCGTGCCGTCACGGGCTACAACAATCGTATCTTTCCACTGCTGCGCCGCGGATAACGAACCGACCCCGCAAAGCAGGGCTATTATAAAACTACACAGTGCTTTCATAGTTACTTTCGCTATCATTTCCGGTTAACAATCACTTTCACGTCCTGAAGACGTTCCCACTCCAATGATGCAAGAATAAACGGACCTACAGCTTTGGGGTCATTGTTGCGGATAGTTTCATTGATATAATAATCATAGTCTCCCGAACGATAGACCTTTCCGCCAAGTCCTGCTACGGCACAAGCCTTTGTGATGCTTACCACACCGTTCTTATCCACTTCTATAAAGTTGTCAAGGATGCCCTTATATCCTTTAACTGCCACTTCCAGATAGGATTTGTCAATGTACCCTTTACGTACACCCTTGAACAGAGAATATACAAACATAGTAGAACAGGAAGACTCCAGATAATTGCCCGGTGCTCCACTCTTGTCCAGTACCTGATACCACAAACCTGTCTTGGAATCTTGCAAACGCTTTATCTGAGAAGCTATTTTATTAAAGATAACCAACATGGAATCACGGCCCGCTTCATGTTTCGGAATGAAATCCAAAGCATCTACAAAGGCCATGGCATACCAGCCCATAGCGCGTCCCCAGCTATGCTTTGATTGTCCGGTAACAGGGTCGGCCCAACGTTCTTTACGGCTTACGTCACAAGCATGACGGTACACATCATTTTTCGGGTCGTAAGTATGACGGGCCGCCATCAGGAATTGATTGATAACATCCGCATAATCGTCTACCTGATTGTTACGGAAAGCATATTCCGCATAGAAAGGCGCTCCCATATAAATACCATCCAGCCATACCTGATTTGGATAAATCTTCTTATGCCAAAAGCCACCGTCGGCATTCCGGGGATGTTCATCGAGCTGACTTCTCATCAATGCAAGCGCTTTCTTATATTTCTCATCTTTCGTCTGTTCATAGATGCGGAATATAAATTTACCGGAGTTTACACGGTCAAGACTATACTCCTCACGTTTGTACATTTTGATAGTACCATCTGCATTTACCATTGTATCGGCATAAGCCAAAGCATAATCATAGATTTTCCGATTGCCGTAGCGGTCATACACATCCAGCATGGATTGCAATTCCAGCCCGTGACAATAATCCCATTTCAATTTAGGCTGAAAGTCCAACTGCCAGGATTCCGGACAACGAATCATTTCGGACTCCACCATACGTACCGACCACGGCAAGTTTGAATCCACACGCTGTGCAAACATGTTTAAAGGAGAAAACAACAATAAACCGGATAGAATAAAATTACAAATAAAGTTCTTTTTCATGTAGTTGTTCTTTTTGGGTATTAGACCTTATAATTTTTCACGAAACAAAAGTAGATGTTTCTTTCCAAACACCTGTGCACTTTTTGGCGCAGAGGGTGCATTTTTTGATTTTCGTGTACGAAAACGAACAAATTTGTGCACGATAACGACAAATTTGTTCAAAATCATCCTTATTTACTATTTATTATGCCTTTACAGTTTGATTAATTGGGAAAAGGTCTTATTTTTGACCCCGATTTTCAATTCGTACTATTGTAAAACATAATCATTTATCAATTAAATCACATAAAGAATGGAACAAGTTTTCGGTTACATCATCGCTTTGGGAGCGTCTGTAATGATGCCTATTATTTTTACAATCATAGGCATGTGCATCGGTATGAAATTTGGCAAGGCCCTGAAATCAGGTCTCTTTGTAGGAGTCGGTTTTGTGGGTTTAGGCGTAGTTACCGCCCTGCTGACAACAAATTTTAATTCTCCTCTGAAAGCCATATCCGATTTGTATCACCTGCAACTGAACGTATTCGATATGGGATGGCCCGCCGCCGCTGCTGTAGCTTATAATACCGCTGTTGGTGCGCTTATCATTCCTATCTGCTTAGGCGTCAATTTCCTGATGCTTATCACCAAGACCACACGTACTGTAAACATAGACTTGTGGAACTATTGGCACTTCGCCTTCATCGGTGCTGTGGCTTATTTTGTTACCGGCCAGAACCTGGCATGGGGCTATTTCGCCGCTATCATCTGCTACATTATTACATTGGTCTGCGCAGACCTTACTGCAGAAAAATTCCAAAAGTTCTATGATTTGGACGGTATCTCCATACCTCAGCCTTTCTGCCAGAGTTTCACACCGTTTGCCATACTTATCAATAAGGCATTAGATAAAATTCCCGGTTTCTCCAAGCTGGAAATCGATGCAGAAGGCATGAAGAAAAAGTTCGGTGTAATAGGTGAACCGCTGGTATTGGGAGTTATCGTAGGTATGCTGATAGGCTGGGCAGCCCAACTCGACATCAAGAAAGTTCTCTTCCTGGGTATCACAATGGGAGCCGTAATGGAACTCATCCCCCGCATCACTTCTCTGTTTATCGAAGGATTGAAGCCTATTTCCGAAAAGACTTCGGAACTGGTAAAAGCTAAATTCAACGGTAAGAAAGTACATATCGGTATGAGCCCGGCATTGGTTATCGGACACCCCGCTACATTGGTGGCATCGGTTATCCTGATTCCCGTTATCCTGGCACTTGCCGTATTCCTGCCGGGTAATCAGTTCCTGCCATTGGCCTCACTTGCAGGTATGTTCTATCTGTTTCCGATGATATTGCCCTTTACTAAAGGAAATGTATTGAAGACACTCATTATCGGTCTTATCACTCTGATTTTAGGTTTGTATTTCGTAACCGATATGGCACCGGACTTCACGCTGGCAGCCAATCAGGTATATGCCGAGACACACGATCCTACGGCACACATTCCTGAAGGATTTGATGGCGGTTCCATCGACTTTGCCGCTTCTTTCTTCGGCTGGACTATATATAGAGGTGTAAAACTCTCGTATGTAGGTGCTGCACTGCTGGTACTGGTAGCGATAACCATGATGTTCATCAACCGTCGTATCATTGTCCGCAGTGAAAAAGAAGCTAAAGAGAGCGCTAAATAAAAAAGTAATCATTAAGCATATTAATATTTAAAGTTTATATCAGACATGAAAAAATTAGCAATTGCCCTGATGTTGGGTGCAGCCGCAGTTACGGCTTCCGCCCAAGTAAATTACACTGTGCAGACAGCCTGCCATCCATTGGACGTAAAGCATTATGACACACAACGTCTCCGTAGCTCTTTTATGATGAGCAAAGTAATGGCTCCGGACGAAATCAATGTTACTTACACCCTCTATGACCGTTTGATTTACGGAGGTGCAATGCCTGTAAACAAAGTATTGAAACTGGAGACTTTCCGTGAGCTGGGTCCTGAAATCACTTACTTCCTCGAACGTCGCGAGTTGGGTGTTATCAACACCGGTGGCGATGGAGTAGTTACCGTAGACGGCAAGGAATACCCCATGAAGTATAAAGAAGCTCTTTATGTAGGTTGTGGCAATAAAGAAGTAACTTTCAAGAGCAACGATGCTGCCAACCCTGCCAAATTCTATATCAACTCGGCTCCGGCTTACAAACCTTACGTTACTCAGTTGATTACAACCGATGCCAAACTTCAAAAGGCCAATCCTAAAAAATATGCTTTGGGCATTTCCGACCATTACGGAAAAATGGAAGACAGCAACGACCGTATCGTAAACCAGCTGATTGTAAAAGATGTTTTGGAAAGAGTGAAAAACGGCGGTACAAACCAATTGCAGATGGGACTTACCGAACTTGCTCCGGGTTCTGTATGGAACACCATGCCTGCCCATACTCACACACGTCGTATGGAAGCCTATTACTACTTCAACCTGGCTCCGGGCAATGCAATCTGCCACTTAATGGGTGAGCCTCAAGAAGAACGCCTGATTTGGTTACACAACGAGCAGGCCATCACTTCTCCCGAATGGAGCATCCACGCAGCTGCAGGCACCAGCAACTATACTTTCATCTGGGGTATGGGAGGTGAGAACCTGAAGTACAGCGACAAAGATGAAATCAAATACACAGATATGAAATAATATCCGTAGACAAGAAAATAGGCATGGTTGTTCTCAACTATGCCTATTTTTGTCATTTTCTCCATGATTTCTACCAAATATTACACATACACATAACACAAGAACGCGTATTTTTGCGACATTATAAATTAAATCTATTATCATGAGTACAAATCAGAACACATTGGGCAAAATGTCTAACTATCGCTGGACAATTTGCGCCATGTTATTCTTCGCGACAACAGTTAATTATCTCGACCGACAAGTATTATCACTTACCTGGAAAGATTTTATCGCCCCGGAATTTCATTGGACAGATGCCGATTATGGAGATATCACAGCCGTATTTTCCATAGTATATGCCATTGCAAACTTATTTGCCGGACGCTTCATCGATTGGTTAGGAACCAAAAAAGGTTATCTCTGGGCTATCTTCGTATGGTCATTAGGAGCTTGCCTGCATGCTGTTTGCGGATGGGCAACCGAACATGTAGTGGGCATTCATGATGCCGCTGCCATGATTTCCGCAACAGGCGCCGTAGCATCGACCATTGCCATTACCAGTGTTTACTTTTTCATCGCTGCCCGTGTGATATTGAGCGTCGGTGAAGCCGGAAACTTCCCCGCAGCAATTAAAGTCACTGCTGAGTATTTCCCGAAAAAAGACCGTGCATTCTCGACTTCCATTTTCAATGCCGGCGCCACAGTAGGTGCTTTAATAGCTCCTGTCACCATCCCCTCTTTAGCACGGTACTTCCAAAGCATCGGTGTAGGCAACGGTTGGGAAATGGCGTTCATCGTCATCGGTGGATTAGGCTTCGTCTGGATGGGCATGTGGATGTTCATGTATAAGAAACCTCATGAAAACCCGCGCGTCAATGCAGCAGAAATTGCTTATATCGAACAAGATAAACTCAGAGAAGAAGACAAGGCTGTCTCTGAAAAACCTGAAAGAAAGATGTCGTTTATGGAATGTCTCCAATACCCTCAGGCATGGGCTTTTGCCATCGGCAAATTCATGACCGACGGTGTATGGTGGTTCTTCCTGTTTTGGACTCCGGCCTACATCTCCGATGTTTACGGATTCTCTTCGGACAGCGGAACGGCACAGTTGCTGATATTCGTGCTTTATGCCATTACCATGCTGTCTATCTATGGTGGAAAACTGCCTACCATCATCATAAACAAAACCGGTATGAATCCGTATGCAGCCCGCATGCGAGCCATGTTCATCTTTGCTTTGTTCCCGTTACTCGCACTATTTGCACAACCGTTAGGAGAATACTCTTATTGGTATCCGATTATCATTATAGGTATTGCCGGAGCAGCTCACCAATCCTGGTCTGCCAACATCTACTCCGTAGTGGGCGATATGTTCCCCAAAAGTGCGGTAGCTACCATTACCGGATTGGGAGGTATGGCGGGCGGTATCGGCTCGTTCCTCATCAACAAAGGTTCGGGCACACTGTTTACTTACGCTGATGAAACCCAGATGATATTCATGGGATTCGAAGGCAAACAAGCCGGTTATATGATCATCTTCTGTATCTGTGCCGTTGCTTACCTCATCGCATGGTTTATCATGAAAGCCCTCGTACCTAAATACAAACCCATCGTTGTAAAATAATTTCAACAACATCTTACACCCAAAGGCTGCTTAAATAAAGCAGCCTTTGTTTTTCAGAGACAAATCACCTACACCAGCCCTTCACAGAAAACAAAGATTAAACAGTGAACATGTGTATTTTTCGCAAAGTTTGTTGTACTTTTGTCGAAGATAGGGTATATATAATCGAATTGAAATTTATCATCTACAAACTTAAACACACAAACTTCTTATGAAAAGATTTCTGTTTACTCTCGCCTTAGCCGGTGTTGTCCTCTCGGCCGCCGCACAAGAGCCTGAAAAGAAAGAGGAGAAAAAAGAGGAAGGATACCGGTTTACCGATGTGAAAGTCCTTCCGACAAACGCAATCAAAAATCAATATCGCAGCGGAACGTGTTGGTGCTTTTCGACCTTGTCGTTCCTCGAAGATGAAATACGCCGCGCCGGTGGCGGAGAAATAGACCTCGCCGAGATGTGGATCGTTCGCAATATCTATTTCGAAAAAGCGGTAAAATATGTCCGTCTGCACGGCAGCCTCAATTTTGCCGTAGGGGGTGCCGCCCATGATGTAACCAACGGTATACGCGACTACGGTATCGTTCCCGAAGAAATCTATCTGGGCCTGAACTACGGTACCGAACTGCCCGAGTTCAATGAAATCGATGCCGTACTGAAAGCATACGTCGACGCCGTCATCGCCACAGCCGATGCCAACGGCGGCAAACTTACGACGGCTTGGCAAACCGGATTGAACGGTATTCTCGATGCCTACTTCGGCAAAATGCCCGAAAAATTCACCTATAAAGGAAAAGAATACACGCCCAAATCGTTTGCAGCATCTCTGCCGATCAAGATGGAAGACTACGTTGATATTACATCCTATACACACCACCCGTTCTATTCGACATTCGTTCTCGAAGTTCCCGATAACTGGTCATGGGGCGCAAGCTACAACGTTCCTATCGACGATATGATGAAAATCATCGATAATGCACTGGAAAACGGTTATACGATTGCTTGGGGTAGCGACGTAAGCGAAAAAGGGTTCAGCCGCACCAAAGCCATCGCTATCGTTCCCGAAGTAGATCTCGAAAGTATGGAAGGAACAGAGGCTTCCCGTTGGGGCGACCTCTCGCCGAGAGAACGCGATAATATGATCTATAAGTTCGACAAACCCGGCAAGGAAAAGAGTATCACACAAGAAATGCGCCAAGAGGCTTATGACAACTACGAAACGACCGACGACCACGGTATGGTCATCATCGGTACGGCCGTAGACCAAAACGGAAATCCCTATTATAAAGTGAAAAACTCATGGGGTGTAACCGCATCGCCTTACGATGGCTATTACTATTTCTCCCGTCCGTTCGTCGCATACAAAACCATGTCGTATATGGTAAATAAAAATGCCATACCCAAAGATATCCGCAAAAAACTCGGATTGAAATAAATCATATTTTATCGAGACAAAAGCTGTATTACGATTACGTAGTACAGCTTTTTTTTCGTCGATAGAATCTTACAACGGTAAAACGTTTGTTCCCTCACCCCTACAAAATGCAAGCAGTATAATGCTATATCATTCCCAAATACGAAACGGAAAAAGCATAACGATGAAGCAAAAGTAGCTTTCCAATGGTGCTGCCTAAGACTCCCTCTTGCCACGACCCTATTCGGCACGAAAAGAATCGCAGGATAACATTTGCGAGGAATTTCGCCATACATGTGTCTCCGACTCTCCCTGCATTCGTCCTCGAAACGAGCAAAGCAACAACACTTCACAAAAAAACCTCCGTGTGTAAACGGAGGTTTTCCTATTCTTTATGAAATATCATTATTTCAAAATATCGAGTTTCTTGAAACATTTCTCGATTTTCTCCAATGCAAAATCTACCTGTTCATAGGTATGTGTGGCCATAAGCGAGAAACGTATAAGGGTATCCTCGGAGGGTACAGCCGGCGAAACGACGGGATTGACGAAGATTCCTTCCTCGAACAGGTCTCGCGTAACTTGGAACGTCTTATTGTTATCCCGAATAAACAACGGAATAATAGGCGTCGTCGTATTCCCTATCTCACACCCGATGCGACGGAAACCGTCGAGGGCATAATGGGTAATGTCCCATAAATGCTGAATACGTTCGGGTTCACTTTCGATAATGTCGAGTGCAGCCGAAACAGCAGCCGTCGATGCGGGTGTAATACTTGCACTGAAAATATAGGAACGGGAGTTGTGCCGCAGATAATTGGCCGTAACCGAATCGGTAGCGACGAATCCTCCAAGCGAAGCAAACGATTTACTGAAAGTCCCCATGATACAATCGACATCGTCGGTTACCCCGAAATGATCGCAAACACCGCGACCTTGACGGCCGAAAACTCCTATACCGTGCGCCTCGTCGACATATATAGAAGCATTGTATTTCTTGGCCAATTCGACGATTGCAGGCAGATTAGCGACATCGCCTTCCATACTGAAAACGCCATCTACGACAATCAGCTTCACCCGATCTTCTTTACACGATTTAAGCACTTTTTCAAGGGAAGCCATATCGTTGTGTTTGAATTTCAACGAATTGGAAAAGCTGAGGCGACGTCCCTCTATGATCGAGGCATGATCGAGTTCATCCCAAATCAGATAATCCTCACGACCGGTAAGGCAAGAAATCACACCCATATTTACCTGAAAACCGGTAGAATATATGATAGCTTCTTCTTTCCCCACAAACCGAGCCAACCGATTTTCGAGCTCCACATGTATATCGAGAGTTCCGTTCAGGAAGCGGGATCCGGCACAACCCGTACCGTATTTCTTGATAGCGGCGATTGCAGCCTCTTTTATCTTCGGGTGATTGGTCAGTCCCAAATAACTGTTCGAACCAAACATTAGGACTTTCTTGCCATTGATTATCACTTCGGTATCCTGTTCGCTTTCTATTTTACGGAAATAAGGATACACACCCAAAGCTTTCGCTTTCTGAGGAGCATCATACTTAGCGAGTTTCTCCTGTAAAGGCTTCATCATATTATATATTTATCTATTGTTTAGCTTTTCCGTCTCTTGGTTTTTACTCTTTCCTAAGAAAGGTTTTCTGTTGTAAAATCATACAAAAGTAATTATTTTATTTGAGAAATCGTCTATATTATATACTTTTATTTATATAAAAAGACAAATCGTCATACTACAAGGCCGAGGTTGGAACAAGCAATAAAAATATGGTTAGAGATTATTTCTTAATCTCAAAAAAAAATGCGTACTTTGTCGATTTTAGAAAAAGACCGAACGATAAAAAATAAAATAACTTATGGAATTTTCGGCAAAAGACATCGCCCATTTCCTAAACGGGAAAATCATCGGGGACGAAAATGTCAAAGTGAACAATTTGTCTAAAATAGAAGAGGGAAAAGCAGGGACATTGACATTTCTCGCCAATCCCAAATACACACCCTACATATATACAACACAAGCCAGCATCGTATTGGTAAACAAAGGCTTCGTTCCCGAGAACGAAATAAAAGCCACGCTTATCGAAGTAGACGATGCATACTCCTGCCTTGCCATGTTGCTGAACATGGTCAATCAGGCTCGTCCCGAAAAAAAAGGTATCGAAGACGGAGCGCATGTTGCAGCGTCGGCCGTACTTCCCGAGTCTATATACATAGGAGCCTTTGCATATATCGGAGAGAATGCAGTCCTCGGCGAAGGGTGTAAAATCTATCCACAAGCCTATATCGGCGATAATGTAAAAATAGGAACGGGAACTATCATCTACCCGGGGGTAAAAATATACCACGACTGCGTGATAGGCAATAACTGCATCGTACATGCAGGAACCGTTATCGGTGCCGATGGGTTCGGCTTTGCCCCGCACAACGGCTCTTACGTAAAAATAGCACAAATAGGGAATGTCATTCTCGAAGACCATGTCGAGATCGGTGCCAATACAACCATCGACCGTGCCACTATGGGGTCGACCATCATACGTCAAGGCGTGAAACTCGACAACCTCATACAAGTAGCCCACAACGTAGAGATAGGCGAAAATACCGTAATGGCTGCCCAATGCGGCATCGCCGGCTCTACAAAAGTAGGCAGCCACTGCATGATGGGTGGACAAGTGGGAATAGCCGGGCACATCACCATTGGAGATCGTGTGAATATCGGTGCCCAATCAGGTATTCCCAACCATGTCGATTCGGACTGCAACCTATTGGGTACGCCGGCTATGCCTGCCCGAGACTATGCCCGAGCATCGGTATTGATACGGAAATTGCCCGAGTTAAACCAGACCATCAGACAATTGCAAAAAGAGATAGAAACACTAAAACGAAAGTTGGGCGAATAAAACTCCTTCAAGGCGTCCCCAACAATAAGGAGATATGGAGATGAAACAACAAACACTGAAAAGCAGCTTTACCTTGCAAGGCAAAGGCCTGCATACGGGTCTCGACATCGAAATTACTTTCCTGCCGGCTCCCGAAAATCACGGTTATAAAATACAACGTGTCGACCTCGACGGACAACCCGTACTCGACGCCGTCGCCGAAAACGTAATCAATACCCAACGCGGAACCGTACTGGGCAAAAACAACATAACGGTAAGTACCATAGAACATGCCATGGCCGCCCTCTACGCTTCGGAAATCGATAACTGCCTGATACAGGTCAACGCTCCCGAATTTCCCATACTCGACGGGAGTGCCCGACTATATATCGAAAACATCATGCAAGTCGGCATCGAGGAACAATCGGCCGAAAAAGATTACTACATCATTCGCAACAAAGTAGAAATCACCGACGAGGAAAGCGGCTCTTCAATCATCGCCCTGCCCGACGACCATTTCAGCGTAAGCACGATGGTGCTCTTCAACTCTCCGATCCTCAATTACCAGTATGCCTGCCTCGAAGATATGAAGAACTTCCCCGAAGAGATCGCCGCCGCACGCACGTTCGTCTTCGTAAGGGAAATCGAGCCTTTGTTGAAAAACAACCTCATCAAAGGCGGAGACCTCGATAACGCCATTGTCATTTACGACCACAAAATAGAACAATCCGAGTTCGACCGTATCGCCGATCTCGTAGGGGTTTCCCACAAAAACGCCGATGAGTTGGGCTTCATCAACAATCGACCTCTCGTATTCAACAACGAGCCGGCACGCCACAAACTGCTCGATATTCTCGGCGATATAGCCCTCATCGGGAAACCCATCAAAGGCCGTATCATAGCAACACGCCCCGGCCATAAAATCAACAACCTTTTTGCCCGCGCCATACGCAAAGAAGTAAAACGGCAAGAAATACAAGTCCCGTTCTACGACCCCAACAAGGAGCCGGTGATGGACGTGAACCGTATCAAAGGGCTGCTACCTCACCGCTACCCGATGTTGCTCGTCGATAAAATCATAGAAATCGGGAAAAACCACATCGTCGGGATTAAAAACTTTACCAGCAACGAACCGTTCTTCCAAGGACATTTCCCCCAAGAACCTGTCGTTCCCGGCGTCCTGCTCATCGAAGCAATGGCCCAGACCGGCGGTCTGCTTACCCTCAACACGGTAGAAGACCCGTCCAGTTACTCGACCTATTTCATGAAAATAGACAATGTAAAATTCCGCCAGAAAGTTGTACCCGGAGACACCGCCATATTCCACGTATCGTTCATGACCGAGATGCGTCGGGGCTGTGCATACATGAAGGGATACGTATTCGTCGGCGATAAAATCACTACCGAGGCCGAATTTATGGCACAAATCACGAAAAACAAATAAAGACCAAACCTTATCATTATCTCATGCAGCACCCATTATCATATGTAAATCCCGATGCACAAATCGGTAAAGACGTAGAAATAGGGCCGTTCGTTACTATCGACAAAAACGTCGTCATCGGCGACGGAACTCGTATCATGTCGAATGCAACCATTCTCGACGGTGCCCGTATCGGTAAAAATTGTACCATCTTCCCGGGAGCCGTCGTTTCGGCCATTCCACAAGATCTCAAATTCAGGGGTGAGGAAACAACCGCCGAAATAGGCGACAACACCACTCTGCGCGAATATGTAACCGTAAATCGGGGAACCGCATCGAAAGGTAAAACCATTATCGGAAATAACTGCCTGCTCATGGCTTACGTGCATGTCGCACACGATTGCCAACTGGGTAATAACATCATTATCTCCAATGCATCTCAAATCGCCGGAGAGGTCGTTATCGACGACTTCGCCATTCTCAGCGGCGGAGTATTGTGCCACCAATTTTCCCATATAGGCAGCCATGTCATGATACAGGGAGGTTCCCAAATCAATAAAGATATTCCACCCTTCATCAAAGTGGGACACACGCCTATCGCTTTCGCCGGGATCAACACCGTAGGTCTTCGCCGTCGTAATTTCAGCGACGAAGCCGTAGCCCTCATACAAGAGGTATATCGGTGTATCTACATGGCCGGTATGAATACGAGCGATGCCCTCAGACACATCGAGGAAAATATTCCGGCCACCCCCGAACGCGATGAAATCGTACGCTTTGTCCGTAATTCCGAAAGAGGTATCGTGCGGGGTATCAAATAAAATTTTGTGTATAACTAAGCAAAATAAGAATCATGGTTTATAAATTTCTGATCCTCTCCGACGAAGTCGATCATTTTGCACGGGAAATAGAGATCGATTCCGAAGCGACATTTCTCGAATTGAATGACGCCATACTCGAATCGGTCGGTTATACCAAAGATCAGCTGACTTCATTCTTCATCTGTGAAGACAACTGGGAGAAAAAAATCGAAGTTACGTTGATGGATATGGAAACCGGCTACGACGAAGACTCATGGGTCATGGGAGAAACCCGTCTGAGCGAGCTGCTCGAAGACGAAAAACAACGCATGCTTTTCGTTTTCGACAATATGACCGAACGCGCATTTTTCATAGAACTGCGGGAAATCATTACCGGTAAAAACCTGAAAAAAGCGGTCTGTACCCAGTCGATAGGCAATCCCCCTGCACAAACCGTAGACTTCGAGGAAATGGAGAAAACCGTCAAAAACAATGACCTCGGCATCGACGAAGATTTTTACGGGAACGACGATTTCGACCCGTCGGAACTCGACACCGAAGGTTTCGACGATCTCGACATGAGCGAAGAAGACACGAGATTCTAAGCAAACTTAATAAAACACACTTTTATTCATCGGGGAGAAAATCTTAAAGATTTTCTCCCCGATGAATGTATATAAAAACCCAGCAGCCCCCAAAGCATGGATTACCCATGAATAACAGAAGAACCACAAAATCGACTGCCTCCTCAAATACAAAAACAACATAAAAAAATCGGGAAGTTTCCTCCCCGATTTCTCTGTCCTATAAATATAACTATTTCCCGGCTTTGAGGGTTTCCATAATGAGAGATTCCAGCTCATCGGCCAATTCGGGATTGTCTTGTATGCACTTCTTTGCCGCATCTCGACCCTGCCCCAACTTCGTATCGTTGTAACTGAACCAAGAACCGCTTTTCTTGATAATACCTTTATCCACACCCATATCGATGATTTCTCCGGCACGGGAAATTCCTTCACCGAACATGATGTCGAACTCGGCCCGACGGAACGGAGGTGCGACTTTATTTTTCACGACCTTCACACGCGTCTGGTTACCGATTACCTCTTCTCCGTCTTTAATCTGACTAATGCGCCGAATATCGAGGCGCACCGAAGCATAGAACTTCAAGGCATTACCACCGGTCGTTGTTTCGGGGTTTCCGAACATCACACCCAACTTATCGCGCAACTGGTTGATAAAAATACAAGTGGTATTGGTCTTGCTGATCGTCGCCGTCAGTTTACGCAATGCTTGCGACATGAGACGTGCCTGCAATCCCATTTTCGAATCGCCCATATCGCCTTCCAACTCGGCTTTCGGGGTAAGCGCAGCCACCGAGTCGATCACAACGATGTCTACCGCCGAAGAACGTATCAACTGTTCGGCAATCTCCAACGCTTGCTCACCGCTATCGGGTTGAGAAATCCAGAGATTTTCTACATCGACACCCAACTTTTCGGCATAAAATCGGTCGAAAGCATGCTCGGCATCGATAATGGCTGCAATACCACCCGCGTTCTGAGCTTCGGCAATAGCGTGTATGGCCAATGTCGTTTTTCCCGACGACTCCGGACCATAAATCTCGATAACGCGCCCACGCGGGTAACCACCTACACCAAGGGCTGCATTCAAACCGATAGAGCCGGTAGGTATGACGGCAATCTCTTCGACCTGATCGTCGCCCAACTTCATAATGGCACCCTTGCCGTAATTCTTCTCTATCTTATCCATCGCGGCTCGAAGCGCATTGAGCTTCTCGGATGGAATCGAAGTCTTGTTCGTTTCTTTTTTTATTTCTTCCATATATACTGTTATTTATCGTTCAAAATCTGAGCGGCATGATTCTTCGTATCGACTTTGTCGATAATACGCTCGATGATACCTTCTTCATTGATGATAAAAGTCGTGCGGAGCGTTCCCATATAAGTACGGCCGTACAACTTTTTTTCAGCCCATACGCCGAATGCCTGATTGAGCGACGTATCAGTATCGGCAATCAGATCGAACGGCAAAGACTGCTTCTCGATAAATTTCCGATGGGAAGCCTCGCCGTCTTTACTCACTCCGACAACTTCGTAACCGGCCGCACGCAACTCGTCATATCCGTTGCGTAAACTACATGCCTCGGCCGTACACCCCGACGTATTGTCTTTGGGATAAAAATACAACGCCACTTTGCGGCCTTTATAATCACTGAGTTTTACCTCTTTTCCTTCTTGATTGACGCCCCATACTTCGGGAGCTTTATCTCCTACTTTCATAAAAAAACAGATTATTGAGATACTCCGCCCTATAAGCTAGCCACACAAATATCTGCTTCCACCGATATGGTACAGAGCCATCTCCTTACTTCACAAAGATACAAATAAAAAACAGAGTTCACCAAACGACATAAAAAAACACATTCAAATAGAATGTGTTTTTTACAAAACTTTTGAGACTAATCCACCGTCGAAAAATAAATATCCCTATAATCCATTTTTCGAGGTTCTCCGGTCAGTTCACAAATACCCTTCAATCGAATATCCGAAGATGAGGCACCTATCTTAAACTCATAATCCCCCGGTTCAACGACCCATTGTCCCTCAGAGTAATAAGCCAATTGTTGAGGTGATACATGGAATGAAAGGGTTTTACTTTCACCGGCCTGTAAAAATATGCGAGCAAAACCTTTCAGTTGTATAGGTTTCAAAGGTTGTCCGGAAGACGGTGATACATACAACTGAACAATTTCGGTACCGGGTACAGATCCGGTATTCTTAACCGTACACTTTACTTCCAAATCATCACTTTTTATTCCCGATGAATGAGGAACAACCACATCACTATACTCAAATGTCGTATAAGAAAGTCCATATCCGAAAGGATAAGCAACATCGACCGTAGAGTCTCCATTGTTATAACAAATCATGGTTTTATCCTCATTTTTGGGATAACTCATACACAGTTTCCCCGAAGGATTGACTTTTCCCAATAAAATATCGGCAACAGCATTGCCCCCTTCTTCTCCGGGATACCAAGCCTGTAATATCGCAGCATATCCATCGGCTACATTATCAATCACTTGCGGACGACCGCCGAACATTACCAAAACGACAGGTTTTCCCGTAGCAATAAGATCCTGTAAAAAACGTTCCTGATCTCCGGGTAAACGTATTCCTTTACGCTCCCGAGCTTCTCCACATAGTGTGGGATTTTCGCCCAATGCTGCAATTACAATATCACTTTCGGAGGCTAAACGCACAGCTTTATTCCAATCGGTAGGATCGGACGATTCCATAAGCATCATTTTCAATCTCTCTGTACGAGGGTCTCCTTCTCGTATAACCGTCGATTCTCCGGCAGTACTCCAATCACACCCTCTTTCATATCCCAATGTAAAATCCGAACTCAATTTATTCTTCATTGCATCTCGCAAAGAAACGATTTTGGGATTATTGGGATCAACTTTACCACCCCACCAAAATGCCTGCATCGACTGATAGGTATAATCGCCCAACATACACCAGAATGTATTTGCATTGGGGCCAACCAAAGCAATCTTTTTCCGTTCGGAAGAAAGTGGCAGAACACTATCGTTTTTCAACAAGACAACCGATTGACAGGCCAATTCATAAGCGGTTTCTCGGCTTTCGGGTGTATCCAAGTCCAAATCTCCCGATTTATACAACTCCTTACTCTTATCCAGTAAACCCAGTTGTACTTTCAACGCCAAGACTTTTTTTACAGCCTCTTCAAAACGAACTTCGTCGATCGATCCGTTCTGTAATAATTCCAATAAGTACTTATAAGAATCACCCGATGGAAAATCGACATCATTCCCTGCCATCAAAGCCTCTACCGCACGTTTCTTCATCAGTTCCGGTTTCCGTCCTTGACTAGAATGCCCGACAGCTCCATAATCGCTGACTACAAGACCATCGAATTGCAAATAATTTTTCAGAATCACACGCAATAAAGTATCATTAGACACAGCCTGTTGTCCACGAAAACGCCCGTAAGACGTCATGACGACCTTACTCCCGACCTGTCTCATAGCAACCTCATGGGGAAAAAGATCTTCTTCGTATATTTCTTTCCAAGATAATGAAGATCCCCCTCCATACCCGAGAAAATGTTTGGTGCAAACCGCCACACCTTCACTCAAATTCTTTTTTTGCAGTCCTTCAACGAAGGCTGCTCCCATAGCAGCACTCAGATAAGCATCTTCACCGTAAGACTCTTCTACTCTCGGCCAGTGTGCAGTACGTATCAAATCGACCATCGGAGAAAGGGCCATCGTTCCACCCACAGCCCGCATGGCATCTGCCGTCTGCATGGTTTTTTGTTCGGCCAGTTGTGTATTCCATGTACAAGCAACTCCTAATTGCTGAGGATAAATCGTTGCACCCTTAGCCGCAAATCCCGTAATCGCTTCTTCATGAAAAATAGCAGGAATTCCCGACGGAGTTTCATTTAACAAATAAGACTGAAAATCCTTGACAAAATCCCGCAACTCCTCCGGTTCTAAATCGAGTGCACATGCAAACTGACAGACATGCCCCACACCATAAGGAATTTTCTCCCGACATTTCTCTAACGATAATTTTCCTTTGCTCATAATCGCACCAGGACGGATACTGCATAATTGGGCCACTCGTTCCTCAACAGTCATTCTTTCATACAACTCATCGACCTGTTTTTTTACCTCCGGAGTCAAAAGCGGAGAAACAGATTTTTCTCGAGAAGGAGAACAACTTATCGCAAAAAGCGAAATAATACATAAAAATAATTGTTTCATGATATAAAAATCTAAGACATTAATATTCCTTAATCAAAATGATACGTAAAGAAACTTTTCTTTCCCATATTTTCTGTATAAAATTTGTTCTTTTCCTTACAATAATTATTCAAACAGCTTTATAAAGGGCTATTAAATACCCACAAGAACAGATTTTCGTATTTGTAGCACGATTGTAACACATTTGTAGTTTCGGCGTAATCTGCGCTCTTTACTTTTGCGCTCAAAAAGTACGACATGTTAGCAGAAACTCATAAAAAGAAAATCTCAAATCTACTATTCATCATTTGGGCCGGAGGTGCCGCCCTTTTTTCTTACGCCTTGGTATATGCTCTACGCAAACCTTTTACGGCAGCGACATTCGACGGGCTCGAATTCATGGGTATGGATTATAAAACGGCAACGAGCATCATACAGATTGCCGGCTACATGTTGTCCAAACTTTTGGGTATCAAATTTATCTCCGAGCTGAAACGGGAATACCGTTTAGGATTTATTATCGCATCGGTTGCCATAGCCGAAATATCTTTGATTTTATTTGCCGTTTGTCCCGTTCCTTACACAATATCTTTGCACTGTTTTTCAACGGACTGTCGCTGGGGTGTATGTGGGGTGTGATTTTCAGTTTTCTCGAAGGCCGCAAATTAAGCGGTATCTTGGCAAGCATCATGGGACTGAGTATTGCATTTAGTTCGGGATTGGCCAAGTCGATAGGTCTTTTCCTAATTAAAGATATGGGCATAGACAGTTTCTGGATGCCCGCAACCATCGGAGCCATCGCTTGCGTACTCCTTATCATACTGGCATTCGTCCTGAACAAACTGCCCGCACCCACCGAAGAAGACATCAAATGTTGTACCGAACGTGTCCCGATGGACGCCCGGCAACGCAAAAATATCTTTCTGCAATTCGCCCCTGTTCTCAGCATGTTGTTCGTCGCAAACCTTTTTATCACCGTCATGCAGGATATTAAGGAAGACTTTCTCGTGAAACTTGTCGACACGACACAACTCTCATCTTGGGCATTCAGCGGAATCGACGCGACAGTAACCCTCATTATACTCACGCTTTTTCTGCTCATATCTCTGATACGGGATCATCAAAAGGTTCTTTGCCTTATCCTGCTGCTGGTTATGACCGGTATGATGATGCTGGCCGGCGTGGCTTACGGATATGAAAAACTGCAACTGCCTCCTATGGCATGGCTGTTTATCCAAAGCCTCGGTTTATACACCGCCTATCTCAGCTTCCAGACCCTTTTTTTCGAACGGTTCGTATCTTGCTTCAACATCAACGGGAACGTAGGATTCTTCATTATCACCATCGATTTCGTCGGCTATCTGGGTACGGTATGTGTTCTTATATTTAAAGAACTATTTATTTCGGAGCTCAACTGGATCGAGTTCTATAACACAATGGTCATGATACTCGGTATCGCCTGCTGTTTCCTTTTTGCCGGCAGTATTCTGTGGTTTATGCAACGCAGCAGTAAAAAGAAACCGGCGATTGAAAAGAAAAACGATATTATTTACAACTACGCAATAGAAAAACAGAATTAAAAATAGAAACGGAAAATGAAAGAGATTAAATGTGTTATCATGGACTGGGCCGGGACAGCAGTCGATTACGGCTGTTTCGCTCCCCTAAAAGCATTCCTTAAAGTTTTCAAAGAAGAAAAAGGCATCGAGATTACCTTGCGTCAAGCCCGGGAACCGATGGGAATGCTCAAAATAGACCACATACGGGCTATCTTGTCGATGGACGACGTAAGAAACAAATTCTCGACACGCTATAATAGAGACTGGAACGAAACCGACGTCGACGAAATGTACCGAAGTTTCGAAAAACATCTTTTTGCTTCTCTCTCCGAATTTACAACTCCCATACCCGGCGCTATCGAAACGATAGAATCTCTACGCCAACAGGGTATAGCGATAGGCTCGACGACAGGATATACCGCCGCCATGATGGAAATCGTGCGTCCGGGTGCCGCCGCAAAAGGATATACGGTCGACAATCTGGTTACGCCCGATAATCTTCCTGCCGGACGTCCCGCCCCATATATGATTTATAAAAACATGATCGACCTCGAAATACCCTCGATACAACAAGTCGTAAAAGTGGGAGACACGATCTCAGACATCAAAGAGGGTATAAATGCCGGAGCTTGGAGTGTAGGCGTCATCACCGGAAGCAATGAAATGGGACTGACCGAAGAGGAATACCGCCAATGTCCGGCCGAGGAGTTATCTCGTATGAAAAATGAAGTGAAACAACGTATGCTCACCGCCGGAGCCCACCATGTTCTCGACAACATCACCGAACTCCCCTCGTATATCGCAACTCTTAACAAATCTCTCAACCGATAATCCCTACCTGACTATGAAAAGAAATTATTTATTACTGACCCCCGGCCCCCTAAGCACATCAGAAACCGTCAGAGAAGCCATGTTGCAAGACTGGTGTACTTGGGACAAAGATTATAACGAAGGCATCGTTACTCCTCTGAGAAAAGACCTGTTGGCTATCGCCGGTCTGAACGAAGATGAATATACCAATGTACTGCTGCAAGGCAGCGGAACTTACTGCGTAGAAGCCACCATAGGTGCAGTCGTACGTCCGGAAGACAAACTACTGATTCTCGCCAACGGCGCTTATGGAAAACGTATGGCCGAAATAGCCCGCTATTACCACATCGACCATGTGCTCGTTTCTCTCGGCGAAACCGAATTGATCACCGGCGAGACAGCCCGTAAAGCACTGGAAGAAAATCCCGGCATCACCCACTTGTCTATGGTTCACAGCGAAACAACGACCGGCCTACTGAACCGTATCGAAGAAGTCGCCGAAGTAATCAAAGGAAAAAATATCACATTCATCGTTGACGCAATGAGCAGCTTCGGCGGTGTTCCCATCGACATCAAAGGTCTGGGAATAGATTTCCTTATCAGCAGTGCCAACAAATGTATACAAGGTGTTCCGGGATTTGGTTTCATCATCGCCAAAAAAGAAAAAATGTTGACGACCAAAGGTAATGCCCGCTCGCTTTCCCTCGACATCTACGCTCAATGGGAAACAATGGAAAAAGGGAACGGCAAATGGCGTTATACCTCTCCTACTCACGTCGTACACGCTTTCTATCAAGCCATGCAAGAGCTGAAAGCAGAAGGAGGTATTTCTGTACGACACCGCCGTTACGAAGCAAATCACCGTACGC
>OMGY01001272.1_pt1 | contig 23991 bp, 21 predicted proteins | sample 1674461 | NCBI WGS metagenome assembly OMGY01 (sample SAMN05578579, study PRJEB25193) | human gut metagenome | biome: Human Microbiome; feature: human-associated habitat; material: feces | host: Homo sapiens | place: USA:Birmingham
CGGCAGACCCACATCCGTAACGCTCCTTCGTCGCGAACGGCTGTGACCGGCATCGCCCCCTACAACCGGTGCGTGCAAATTTGCTTTGCATATCCATAAAAATATACTCCCGTCCCGGCGTTTTGGGACGAGAGCATACCTGCTTCGTGGTGCCACCCAAATTCGGAAGCGGTTGGACACTTCCCTCTTGCGCAAGGGATGCGGGCTGCGCGGGCCCGGCGATTTCGGCGCGGTGCGCCTTATACGCTTGCTCGGCGGATGTCCTTCCCGGTGCTGCTGCAAGGGCCTTTCAGCGTCATGGCCCTCTCTCTGGGCAGGCAGAAAGCCGGTACTGCTTCCGCGTCGTCGCAAAAATCAAACTTATCGGATCGTTTTCTTGTTCTTCATCATCATGCGCCAATCCAGATCGCCGCGCTGCAATCCGAGGATCAGCATTTCTGCAGAGGCCAGATTTGTCGCGCACGGGACGTTGGACGAATCGCACAGGCGAAGCGTGCGCATGATGCGCTGATCCTCCCAGGGATCGGTGTCGTTGGGGTCGGAAAACATGATGACAAGGTCGATCTCGTTATACGCGATGCGCGCGTCGATCTGCTGGTGGCCACCCTGACTCTTGGACAGGAAGAGCGTCACGGGCAGGCCCGTTGCCTCGGACACCAGGCGTCCCGTCGCAGCCGTAGCCGACAGCGAGTGCTTGGACAGAATGCTTTTATACGCGGTGCAGAACTGCACCATGAGTTCCTTCTTTTTATCGTGTGCCATAAGGGTGATGTTCATACGCTCAGCTCCTTTATGTACGCATTATCGGGTAATTTTCATCAACGGAACGCGCTGTCCGCACAGCCGCTTTGCGATATGCAGGCAGGCCAGCGCCGCGCCGTGGTAGGTATATTGTACGAGCGGCTTTCCCTCTGCCGCAGCCAGCGTGACAGATGCATCGTCCGGTACCACGCCGAGCAGCGGCAGTCCCACGCCGTCCATCACATCGTCGACCGTCGAGCGCATACAGGCAAACAGCTTCGGGACAGCCCGGTTGACCACAAGCCGCGCCGGGATCTGCCGCTCCTGCAGCAGAAGCTCCGCTGTGTGCGCGGCGTCCCGCTGCGACGCAGGGCCGGGCAGCGTGACGAGCATTGCCTCGTCCGCACAGCGCACCGCCATCCGGAACAGCCGTCCGACGCCCGCCGGCGCATCCAGCAGGATCCAGTCGAAGCCGTCCCGTGCCTGCGTGATGAGTCGTTCGAACGCTTCTGTGTCGACCGCCTCAGCGCTCTCGGTCACAGGGGCCGTGAGCATGGAGAGATTTCCGATCGTAGGGTGCTGTGACGCCTGCTGAAGGGAGTATTCCCCACGCATGACGGACGTAAACGGCAGAACCGCCATATCGGCCATGCCGAGCGCGATATCGAGGTTACGCAGGCCGACGTCGAGATCGACGCACAGCACCCGCTGTCCCTCCATCGCCAGACACGACGCGACGCCCGCGCAGAGCGAGGTCTTGCCCGTGCCGCCCTTGCCGGAGATGACTGCCAAAACCTGTGCCAAGCCGTGTCCCTCCTGCGTGCTGATACTTATTGCATATTATAAACGACGCTGACCGGAAATTCAATGGGAAAAGTGCAGCCAAACGTTTTTTTCTTTCTGTTTGGCATGGAAACTGCCGGTTCTGCCTGCCGGTCTGCGTGCATATACTGTAATGGGGGCGAAGCATATGAAATACCGCAGTATGGAAAACCGGTTCTGCATGAGTCTGGTGGCGTTTGCCGTGATCGTGCGGCTGCTTCTGGCGACGGGCGTATCGGCGGCGCTGGATTCGGCAGTCGGGCTTGCGCCGAAGCTCGAAGCGCCGGACGAGCCGGATGTATTTCTTCTGGAAATTCTGGAACCGGAGGCCGCGCAGCCCGAGCCGCCTGTGCAGCCGGAGATCGCCGCTGCATCGGAAGCGCCCGCAGAGCAGGAGACGGAGACGGAGCCAGTCGACCCGCCGCTTGTGTTTTCTGCGGACGAGGCGGACGCGATCGGCATCGTCGGCGCCTGCAGCTATCAGCCGGACAAGCAGGCGCTGCTGACCCGTCCGTCCGCACTGTCGCTTTCGGATGACGGCCCGGCAGTCCTGATCGTACATACGCACTCCAGCGAGGCGTATACCATGGAGGCGGGCTTTGAATATCCAGAATCAGATGCGCTGCGGACGCTGGATGAGCGGTATTCCGTGATCCGCGTGGGCGATGAAATTGCGGATATTCTGACGGAGGCGGGCATTTCTGTCCTGCACGACACGCAGCCGAACGATTATCCGAATTACAACGGCGCCTACGAGCGTATGCGGCAGACCATCGAGGGCTATCTGGCAGAATATCCGTCCATTCAGATGGTGCTGGATATCCATCGCGACGCGGCTGAGGACGCAGACGGGAACCCGGTCGCGCTGACAGCGGAAGCAGACGGCGAAGCCTGTGCAGAGCTGATGCTCGTAGTCGGCACGGACGAGGGCGGCTTATCGCACCCGGACTGGCAGGAAAATCTCGCAAATGCGCTGAAAATCCAGACACTTCTGAACCGCTCGGCACCCGGCCTGTGCCGGAACCTCAATCTGCGCACCGAGCGCTTCAACCAGCACGAAACGCCGGGTTCCCTTCTTGTCGAGGTCGGCGCAAGTGGCAATACGCTGGCCGAAGCGCTGCGCTCCGCCCGCATTCTGGGGCAGGCACTCGCGGTCTTTCTTCGCGGGCAGATGCACGATGACACGGACTGACGGACACCCCGGTATGGGCGTGCATTGCAAATACCCCCGGTATGCCAGACGCATACCAGGGGTATTGTACATATTGGGATCAGCTCAATGGAAGAAGAGGAAGTAGCAGCCAAACGCAATGACGAACAGGATCAGGATCGCGACCGGCAGGATCACCAGCATGGCGGACAGGATCATCGCAAAAAGATCCTTTTTGCTGACGGCGTCCTTTTCCTCCTCTGTCGGCTTTTTCAGCTCCGCCGCTTCATTCTGTTCCTTCTGATAGCGCATCGCGCGGTCTACTCTCTTCTGGAACAGCATCGGCTTACTCCTTCGCCTCAAGCTTGTGGTGGCAGGCGACGAAGTGGTTTGGGCGAACCTCTTCCCACTCCGGAACGACCTGCGTGCAGATCTCCGTGCAGTATTTGCAGCGCGTATGGAACTTGCAGCCCTTCGGCGGGTTCACCGGGCTGGGGATGTCGCCCTCAAGGATCGACAGCTCCTTCGCGCCGACGGTATCCGTGGTCGGGATCGCGTTGAGCAGCGCCTCGGTGTACGGATGGATGGGGTGATGGAAGATCTCGTCAGCCGCTGCCAGCTCGACCATCGTGCCGAGGTACATGACGCCGACGCGGTCGGAGATGTACTTGACGACGGACAGGTCGTGCGTGATGAACATATAGGTCAGATTCTGCTGTTCCTTCAGATCGAGCAGTAGGTTGATGATCTGCGCCTGAATGGACACGTCCAGCGCGGAGACAGCCTCGTCGCAGACGACGAACTTCGGCTTCGTGGCGAGCGCGCGGGCGATGCCGATACGCTGGCGCTGGCCGCCGGAGAACTGGTGCGGGAAGCGGTGCAGGAAGTAGGGCGCAAGGCCGCAGTCGTCCATGATCTTGAGGACCATTTCCTGCATACGGGCGTCCTTTTTCTTGATCATGTTGTGCGCCTGCATACCCTCGCTGATGATCTGGCCGACGCTCATGCGCGGGTTCAGCGAGGAATACGGGTCCTGGAAGATCAGCTGCATATCGCGGCGCAGGCGGCGCATTTCGTTGTACTCCAGTCGGGCAAGGTCGATGCCGTCGTCGCGGTAGGCCTCGTACTTCTGGAACTCGGGGTCGTTTGCATACGGGGCGCGCAGCGCCTCGATCTCCTTGCGGCCCGCGTCAAGCTGCGCACGCAGAGCGGCGATCTGGTCGTCGCACTGCTTCAGCTTTTCCTGCGCTTTCTGCAGCTGGCCGTCCTTGCCGGACTTGCCCGCTTCCTCGGCAGTCTTCTTCGCGTACTCCGCGTCGTCCACATCGACCTGCAGCTCCTGCCGCTTTTCCTCCATGCTGGACAGCTTGCGCGCAATGGCGTAATCCTTGGAATAGGCCGCGATGACAGGATCGAGATCATCGACCACGAGGAAGCCGCCGACGATCTTTGTGATATCCAGCAGCGCGTCCTCCGCCAGCTTGCGGGCGGTATCGAGCTCGCCGTGCTTGGCGTACTGCTCCTTCTCGGAGAGCTTGGCGTAATCGGCCTCGAGCTTGTCGCGCTTCTGCTCCAGCTCGCGGAGCTTGATACGGCGGGCTTTGAGGTTTTTAACGGTATCGATGACATACTTCGGCGCCAGATCGTCAAGGGACCGGCCGTAGTACATGGTGCGGCCATAGGTCTGGTGATACAGCTGGAGGATGGTGCGGCCAAGCGTAGACTTGCCGCAGCCGGACTCGCCGACGAGGCCGAACGTCTCGCCCTCGTAGATATCCAGCGTGATGCCGTCGTTGGCCTTGACAAAGCGGCCGCCCTTCAGGGGGAAATACTGCTTCAGGTTGCTGATGCGAAGCAGAACCTTCTTGTCATTATTTTGCATGTCTGTCCTCCTTCTTCGCGTAGAAGCAGCGAACCTGCTGGGTGTCGGAGACGTGGATCAGCTCCGGCTCCTCCTCCAGACAGCGCTCGGTCGCGTACTTGCAGCGCGGGGCGAACTTGCAGCCCTTGGGCAGATCCAGCGGGTGCGGGACCGCGCCGGGGATCGCTTCAAGCCGTTCGTCGCTGGGGGTATCCAGACGCGGGATGGAGAGCATCAGGCCCTCGGTATAGGGATGGGAATACTCGTTCTTGTGGAAGATCGTCCCGGCGGGTGCGTATTCGACGACCTGGCCGCAGTACATGACCGCGACGTTGTCGGCCATCTGGTTGATGACGCCGAGATCGTGCGTGATGAACAGAACGGCGGTGCCGTTTTTCTCACGCAGCTCGTTCATGAGCTTCAGGATCTGCGCCTGAATGGTCACGTCGAGCGCCGTGGTCGGCTCGTCCGCGATCAGCAGCTTCGGACGGCAGGCCAGCGCCATGGCGATCATGACGCGCTGCCGCATACCGCCGGAGAGCTGGTGCGGATACTGCTTGGCGACGACCTCGGGGTTCGGGATCTTGACGTCGGACAGCAGCTCGACCGCTTTCGCGGCAGCCTGCTTTTTGTTCATGCCCTGATGGATCATGAGCGGCTCGGAGATCTGACGGCTGACGGTAAAGACCGGGTTCAGGCTCGTCATCGGCTCCTGGAAGATCACGGAGATCTCGTTGCCGCGGATCTTGTACATTTCGTTCATGGACAGCTTGGTCAGATCCTGACCGTTGAAGAGGATCTCGCCGGAGTCAATATAGCCGTTGCCGTCGAGCAGACGGAGAATGCTCATGGCCGAGACGCTCTTGCCGGAACCGGATTCGCCGACGACGCCGAGCACCTTGCCCGCATCCAGCGAATAGCTGACGCCGTTGACCGCCTTGACCGTGCCGCGCTTGGTTGCGAAGAAAGTCTTCAGGTTTTTTAATTCTAGTAATGCCACAACAACCCCTCCTTATCGCTCAGCGGACTTGGGATCGACTGCATCGCGCAGCGCATCACCGACAAGGTTGATGCAGATCGTGCAGATGCCGAAGATCGCAGCCGGGAATACCCAGCGCCACCAGTACTGCTGGATGACGATGGAGTTGTTCGCGCCGGTGAGCATGTTGCCCCACGTCGGCGTAGGAGGTGCAATGCCGAAGCCCATGTAGGACAGCGAGGACTCGGTGAGCATGCAGGTTGCGAAGCTCAGCGTCGCGTTGACCAGAATCAGGCTCATGACATTGGGGATGATGTGATGGAAGATGATCGACTTCTCGCGCACACCGAGAGCCTTGGCCGCCGTGACATATTCCTGCTCGCGCTGCGAGAAGATCTGCGCGCGGATCAGATGGCAGATGCCCGGCCAGGACAGAACGCCAAGCACGACCATGATGAGGTACATACGCTGTTCGACCGAGATGCGCGTACCGATGATGGCGGAAAGAATCATCGCAAACGGAAGGAACGGCAGACCGCCGACGATCTCGGAGATACGCATGATGATGTTGTCGACCCAGCCGCCGAAGTAACCGGCGATACCGCCGAGGATGACGCCGAGCACGGTCTCGATGATGATGACGATGAAGCCGATCATCAGCGACACGCGGCCGCCGTACATCAGGCGGGTGAGCATATCCATACCGTTTTTATCCGTACCGAGCCAGTGCGCGGAGTCGGGGAAGGAATAGGCGTCGAACACGCGGGTGGACGTGCCCTCCTTGATCGACCACTGGTACTTGGCGGGATTGTATTCAAGCTTGATCTCGCGCTCCTGACCGGCGTCGTTCACATAGGTGTACTTGGTCTCACCGTTTTCGACGGCCTGCTGCACGCGCTCTTTGAAGTCCTTGGTGATGACCGTGCCGCTGACCTTGGACTGGATGACAAAGCGGCTGATGTAGGCGATCTCCTCGCCATTCAGCATGACGCTGTCTTCATCGAGCGTATAGGTCTTGCCGCTGGCCGTAAACTCCGCTTCGCCGTTGGCGTGCGCCTTGAGGGCGTTGAAGCTGAAGTTGAAGCCGAACTTCTGGCTGGGGTCGTTCGAGCTGATGATGTCCTTATAGGCGATGGCAAGGAGTCTGCCGCCGCTCGAGACGGAGTAGAGTGAGTCGCCCTCCTCGGTCACGTCGTAGGTGACGCCCTTGTAGGAGAAGCTGTCGTCCTTGCCCATGTGCAGCGTGAGCTGCGCCTGGAGGATCGTGCCGAACTCCTGGCCGTCGGCCACGAGATAGCGGTACTCGGTGTTCTTGCTCATGGCGGCGTATTCCTTGAGCTGGATATCGTCGCGGTAGAAGACCTCGTCCTGCCCGTAGGGGCTGATGAGGCCGCCGATGAAGGAGAAAATGAACATCACGGCGAGGATCGTCAGACCTACGACCGCGAGGCGGTTGCGGAAAAAGCGCTTGGCGACCAGCGTGCCCGGGGAAAGTACCTTGACGCGGCGGTCGTCGTTGAGGGAGTAGTGCTCGTCATTGCCGCCGGAAGGGGTGTTGTCCTGCTTGGCGTACTTGTCCTGATTGTCTTCCGTCGCGCGCTTGGCGGCGTTCTCCGCCATACCGGAAGCGTGGAACGGCTTGCGGTTATCCTGCTCTTTATTGTAATCAAAAACGCTCATGATCTTCCCCCTTTCTTAAGCGATGCGCACGCGCGGGTCGACCACGGCGTACAGAATGTCGGAGATGAGGTTGCCGAGCAGCGTCAGCACCGACAGGAACACAAGGTAGAACATGGAGAACGGAATATCGCCGCCGACCATCGCCTGATAGGAGATGTAGCCGATGCCGGGGATGGCGAAGAGGGTCTCCGTGATCAGCGCGCCGGAGAAAAGACCCGGCAGGCTGCCGCCGATGATGGTGACCAGCGGAATGAGGGTGTTGCGGAAGGCATGGTGATAGATGACCTTCTTTTCGGAAAGGCCCTTGGCGCGCGCGGTACGGATATAGTCCGCGTTGAGCACTTCGAGCATATTGGTGCGGGTATAGCGCATGAGAGAACCCGTGCTGATGACGACCAGCGTGATGATCGGCAGCACAAGATGGTTCGCCTTATCCATGACCTGTCCCCAGCTGCTGAGTAGGTTGTAGTTGCGGCTGACCAGACCGAAGAGGTCGAACCAGCCGAGCGTGACGGAGAAGACGAGCTTCAGAAGAGAGGCGAAGAAGAAGGTCGGCAGAGAGATACCGGCCAGCGCGATAACAGAGATCGTGTAGTCGGTTCTGCTGTACTGCTTGGTCGCGGCGATGACGCCGAGGGGAACTGCGATGAGGATCTCGAGGATGAAGGCGATGCCGCCCATCACGAAGGAGAGCCAGATGCAGTCGTTGAACTTTTCAAGCACCGGCACGGTGTAGAACCAGCTGTCGCCGAAATCACCGCGGATGGCGGTACCGAGCCAGGAGAAATAACCGGGAATGACGCTCTTGTCCATGTTGTACATGGCATTGAGCTGTGCCATCCAGTCGTCGAAGCTCTTCGAGCCCGGCTGCATGGACTTCTGTCGTGCCATATTCTCAATGAAGGAAGTAGGCAGGCAGCGCATCAGTGCGTAGATAATGAATCCCACAAAGAAGAGGATCACGATGGAAATCAAGATTCGTTTTACTATGTATTTTCGCAAGCAAATTACCTCCGTTCTGATGTGCTGCTCTCGGTTACTATCTCTCATTTGGTCCTGCTGCACATCAAGCGGCGCTCCTTTTCAGAAAGAAGCGCTCCTTGCCGCGCAGTCGGGGCAGCCCGACGGCCGGTGAAGACCGCCGGGCTGTTCGAATTTAGATCAGAGATCCGGCAAAATGCGGTTGGAAATCAGTTGAGCTCGATCTTCTCGATCTCGGCATACCACTTATAGAAGGTGGTGATGTCGGGGGTCATAGTGCTCATGTTGACGCGCTCGGTGGAGAAGATGATCGCGTTCTGGCGCTGATAGACGGGAACCTCAACGGCCCAGTCGACAACGATGTCGAGGCAGGCCTTGTACATGGTCTTACGATAGCTCTGGTCGAGGGACTCACGAGCGGTGAGGATCATGCTGTCGAGGTCAGCATCAGCGATGCAGTACATCTTGTTGGAACCACCCTGAGCAGGGCCGCCGTACGGGTTCTTGCCAATGCCGGGGTCGCCATTGTGGTCGGCAACGTCGGAGTAGTAGATCTGGTACATATCCGGGTCAACGGTAGCACTCCAAGCGGCGCACCACATATCGACCTGGCGGGCGTCAATGCCGTCCCACAGGCCGGAGGAGTCGCTCAGGTCGGTGACGATGAGGTTCATGCCGATCGTGGCGAGAGCCTTGGAGGCCTCGGAGATCATCATGAAGGAGGGGTGGTCACCGGAACCGTCAGCGGGGATCTGGACCTCGTACTCAAGCTTGGCGCCGGCAGGAGCCGCGGTCAGCTTGCCATCCTCGACCGTGTAGCCGGCAGCCTCGAAGTAGCCGAGGGCAGCCTGCAGAGCGGCGTCGTAGCGCTGCTCAGCGGTCATGTCGGAGGTGTAGATGTCGTTGCCGTTCACGTCAACGGAGAAGGCGACCTTGTAGCCGTCGTCCGTGGGCTGGGGAGCGGCCCAGGAGGTGTTGGAGATGGGGTAGTTGATGACGCTCGCGCGCTCGCCATAGTAGGACTCGATGGCGACGTTACGATAGACGGAGAAGACGGTGGCGAAGGCCTTGCGCAGGTCCTTGGAAGCCTCGCTGCCCGGCTCGCCGCCGACGTTCACGCAGGCAGAGCTGATGCCAAGGTAGCCGTAGCCGAGGTTATCGACGGTGTTGGTCGTGATCTTATCGCCGTCCAGCTCGCCGCCGTTGGCCTTCTCGATGGCCTCGACCGTGTCGTTGGAGAAGGAGGGGTCAGCAATATCGATGGTGCCGGTGATGACGCCGTTGAGCTTGTCGTCATCGCTCATGCACTGCTGGAAGTTGAGGTACTTGGTCTTGGGAGCGCCGAGGAAGTAGCTGTCGTTGGCCTCGAAGTAGACAACGCCATCCTCATACTTGATGTACTTGTAGGGGCCGGCGCCCATGGGGCTGGTGGTCTTGGCACGCACGGAGCTCAGATCGCCCTTGGGGAAGCCGAACTGGTTGTTGTCATAATCATAGAGGGAGGGATCGCCATAGTAGTGCATCGGAGCGATGGTCACGCCGAGCTGATAGATGGCGGTCGCGTCGACCTTGTCGAGGGTGACGGTCATGCTGTAGTCGCCGGTCTTCTTGATACCGGAGATGTTGGCAGCGGAGTCACCGGTCTTGACGCCGATGGTAGGATAGTCATTGTAGACGTCCTCATCCATCAGATCGACCAGCTTTTCGGAGTTGCCGACTTCCTTTTCCATAGCGGAGAAGGACCAGCCGTACTGTTCGCCGATCTCGAGAGCGAGATCCTCAACGGTCTTGGCCTCGCCGGAGAAGCCCCAAGCGGCGCCAGCGGCAGCGACATCGCCCTCATCGGCGGCGCCGGCCTCAACGCAGGCGTCAACAATGCCCTGGGTGAAGGGAACAAGACCCTTGTCGAAGTTGTCCCAGAACTTGGTCTGCTGCTCTTCGGTCCAGTAGGTGAAGTCAGCGTTGTCACGGCCGGCCGCGGCGATCGCCTTGGCGAGCGTGGTCATACCGCTGCGGTAAGCAGCCATGCCCTGAATGGGAACAGCGTACAGCGTGGAGTTACCATCGTAGGTGGGGTCGCAGAGGACGTACATGGAGAAGATGACGTCGTCGATGGTGACCTTTTCGCCGTCGGAGAAGACGATATCGTCACGCATGGTGAAGTTGTAGTCGACGGTGCCGTCGGCATTCTCGACGATCTCACAGTCGGCAGGACCATAGTAGGTATAGTCGGTGCCGTTGTAGGCGTGAGTTTCGCCCTCGATGCCGTTCATGATGATCTGGCCCTGACGGTCGCTGTTCAGCAGACCGAGAGAGGTCATGACCCAGACATCCTGGTCATACTCCGTTTCAGAGAAGAAGGGGGAGAACTTTTCGTTGAACGCAGCATAGCCGACGACCAGCGGAGTGTTCTCGTCCTTGGTCTGGTCGTCCGTCTTCTTGTCGCCGCAGCCGGCGAGAAGACCGAGGCACATAACCAGAGAAAGGATCAGTGCAAGTGCTCTTTTCATTGAATCTACTCCTTTATTTTTTTTTGCTTAAACGGGCGGAAGCCCGTACAGCACAACACAAAACCCGCGCGGAAAACGCGCGGAAAGGGGGCGTGCGTCCGTTGTGGACACCTGTGCGCCACAAAAGTGCGTACAGAATTTTTTTTATTATAGCATAAAACGAAGGACAATGTACAGAGTAAAATTCTACTGCTCATCACATTTTGGTACTTTCGCCCAATTTGTGTGCAGCATCGTTCGCCGTATGGTCAGTGCGCAGAGGATGGAAAGTACCTTGAATATAAGATAAAGTACAGCGTAGAAAAGCCGCCCGCCGTGTCCCGCGAGGGCAAGATGGATGCCTTCGCACAAAATGCCGAGAAAAGCGAGAATGGCGGCTGCGAGCGCGCGCCGCGGCAGCACCGGAACGGTGCGCTCATAGATATACTCGCGCACCGCGTTCCAGTCGCTTCCAAGCTTGAAAATTGCCCACGCTGTGCTGACAGCGGCGATCAGCTCGCCGAGGAAGGGGAGAATGATGTAGAAACTGTTCTGCATCCCCGGGGCAGGGATCGAACCGCTTGCGATCACCGCCGCGAGCTGCACGGCGGCGAGAGCGGCGAGCGAGCGCCGCATCCCCCGCTGCGCCGTTTCGTCCAGCGCGCAGGCGTAGAGCGTGCCGCTGTAGATGTACTCGCCCGCAAGATTGGGGTGAAAATCGTTGAGATACGAGTTTTCACCGCGCTTTCTGCGTTTCTTCCCCATTATTCGATGCCGCTGAGGTCAAAGTCGCCGAGCGCCTTCTCCGCCTCGGCGCACACGCCGCGCAGGCACTTCTCATCGAACGGGCTTTCAAGGCCGGCGTTCTTGAGAAGGTCGGTGAAGGTCCTGCTGCCGCCCTGCACGGTGTAGGCCATGTAGTGCGTCCATGCGTCCTTGAGATCCTTGCGGATCATCGCCCAGAATTCGAGCGCCACGGTCTGGGCAAGGCAGTAGTCGATGTAGTAGAAGGGGCTCGAATAAATGTGGTGCTGGCGCTGCCAGCCCATGCCCTCGGAGTAGAAGGGGATCTCGCCGTCGAGCTTCATCCACGGCATGTAGACGCCGAGCAGCTCCTTCCACACGGCGTGGCGCTCCGCGGGCGTCATCTCCGGCTTTTCATACACAACGTGCTGGAAATGGTCGACCATCGTGCCGTAGGGGATGAAGGTCAGCGCGCCGGAGAGGTGGCTGTAGAGGAACTTTTTGGCGTCGCCGCCGAAGAAGCCGTCCGCCCACGGCTCTGCAAAGAACTCCATGGACATCGAATGCACCTCGCAGGCCTCAAGGCTCGGCCAGATGTAGTCCACGGGGATGCGCTTGCGGTTCGTCCACGCTTCAAAGGCGTGACCGGCCTCGTGCGTCACGACCTCAACGTCGTGCTGCGTGCCGTTGAAGTTGGCGAAGATGAAGGGGACCTCATAGTCCATGATGCTCGTGCAGTAGCCGCCCGCCTGCTTGCCCTCGGTGGAGAGCACGTCGAGCAGCTCATTGTCGAGCATGGTCTTGAAGAATTCCTCCGTCTCGGGGGAGAGCTCGCTGTAGAACTTCATGCCCTGGGCGAGGATCTCATCCGGCGTGCCGACGGGACGGGGGTTGCCGGAGCGGAACTCGAGCGCATTGTCGGCAAAGCTCATGGGATAGCTCTTGCCGAGGCGCTTGGCCTGCTCGCGGTAGACCTTGTCGGCCACGGGCACGAGATACTTCACGACCGCCGCGCGGAACTTTTCAACGTCTTCCTTCGTATAGCAGTTGCGGCACATACGGTAGTAGCCGAGCGTGGTGTAGCCCTCGTAGCCGAGCTTTTTGCCCATCGCGTCGCGCAGCTTCACGAGCTTATCGTAGAGCTCGTCGAACTTTGCCTGATTGTCCTTGTACCACTGGCCCTCGGCCTTCCATGCGGCAAGACGCTTTTCATCGTCCGCGCAGGTCTTGAACGGGGAGAGCTGGGAGAGCGTGTAGACCTTGCCCTCAAAGGGGATCTGCGCCGAGGCAAGCAGCTTTTCATACTCCTGCGTCAGCTCATTCTCCTGCTGCATCTCGGGGATGATCTCGGGGGAGAAGGTCTTGAGCGCGAGTTCTGCGTTGACGAACATCAGATCGCCGAACTCCTCGGCAAATTCCGTGCGGAACGGGCTTTCGAGCATCGCCTTCGTCCACGCCTGGTTGTACTCCTCCAGCTCGGGGAAGAAGCTGTTCCAGAACTTTTCCTCCGCGTCGTAAAAGGTGTCGCGCGTGTCGATCGAGTGGCGGACGCTCGCAAGCGTCGAGGCGGTGGAGATGTGCTTGGCCTGCTCCTGCTGGGCGAGGAACACCTTGCGGGCCTCCTCGTAGCTCTTTGCGGCCTTGAGCTGCTCGGTGAGCGCAGCGAGATGCTGCTTGGTGCTCTCGGCATCGGGACGGGTGTAGGTCATTTGGGAAAATTTCATGTTGCTGCCTCCATCAAATTTTATTGTGTCGTATCATAAAGTTTTACTGCTGGCGGTTGTAGATGGCCGCGACGCTTCTGCGTCCGCCGCCGATGACAAGGATCGCCGCCGCCGCGGTGATGAGCATGAAGCCCGTCAGCACGCCGCGCGCGGGGAGAAAGGCCGTCAGCGCGCCGGCGAGCAGGTTGCCCGTGAAGCTGCCGACGGTGTTGAGCATGTTGAACGCGCCGTTGAAGCGGCCCTTTTTCTCATCCGGCACATAGCTCTGTGTGGCAGAGATGCGGATGGTGTAGCTCGTTACGCCGAGGATGCCCGTTAAGAAGCACGAGACCATCATCACCGGCAGCGGGCAGTAGAGATAGAAGCCCTCACACAGCGAGATGACGACATAAACCATCAGGGCAATGGAATACTTATGCTGCACAGGCAGCTTGATTTTATAATGAATGCCGCCGCCGATGGCGCGGCCGAAGATCGCCATGCCCCAGACGAGCATGTAGACGTATTCGCCGTTATCAAAGGTCGATTTGAAGTACGGCAGCGTGATGACGCTCGACGCGCCGTTGGAAAGAGAACTGAAGGTAAAGTAGATCGCAACGCAGAGAAGCCCCTTCTCGCTCAAAAGGTAGCGGAAGCCCTCCTTGATGTCGCGCAGCAGGCGGCGGCCGGAGGCGCATTCCTGCTCCTGCGCGAGCGCGGCGCGCTGCTTTTCGATGTAGTGCTCCTCAGCGCGGATCTGCGTTTCGGCCGTCGCGGCGATAAAAAAGCACAGCGCGTTGATGCCGAGCAGCGGCGCAATGCCGAAGAGGTTATAAAAATACGTCGCGATCGGGATGATGAGCGCCGAGAGCGTTTCGAGAACGCTCGCGATGGAGTAAGCCTTGGAGTAGTTCCCCTCGGAGATCAGCAGGGGATAGAAACTGTCGTAGGCGACAAAGTAGATGCTGTTGATCGAGCCGATGATGAAGCAGAATACCGCGAGTATCGGAAAGCTGAACCATCCCCGGCCCAGAATGAGCGCGGAAACGGCGTAAACGCCGGAGGAGATAAAGTCCAGCGTGTAGATGGTCTTCTTGCGGGAAAAGCGGTCGAGGATCGCACCCGAGAAAATGGGCATGACGATCTGCGGCAGCGTGAAGGTCGCAACATAGATGGCGTAGAGCAGGTTCGAGCCGGTGTAGTCGAGGACCAGAAGGCTCAGGGCAAAGCCGGACATCGAGTTGCCCAGCATCGAGATGACGCTGCCAAGCGTAATGATGGTAAAGTCCCGCGTCCAGAGCTTGGCCTTCGGCTGCGGCGCGGGCGAGAGAACGTGGTTCATAAAGATGGTATCCTCCTTTAAGTGGGGGGGTGCAAACAAACCCGAATCACGCAATCGCGCTTCGGAAAAAGACGCATGAAAGCTGATGTGCTTTGCGTGCGGCACGGACGGAGCATATGCTGATTATACGTCGTGCGCGGAAAATAAGCAACAGAAAAACGGCGGCCGCCGGAAAAAGGACGGAAGGCACGCTTTTTTGCACAGGAGCTGCAAAGTGCCGCCTTGCGGTCGAAAGCGCGGTGTGGTATACTCATAAAATCAGACTACAAATGCGGAGGAAAACACTATGAGCAGTATGCCGGCAAAGGAATTGCTGCGTTTCATTCAGGATAGTCCCACCTGCTACCATGTGACCGAGAACATTCGAAAGAAGCTTCTTGAAAACGGCTACACCGAGCTTCCCGAGCGCGAGAGATGGACGCTTGCACCGGGCAAGCGCTATTTTGTCCGGCGCAACGGCTCGAGCACCATCGCCTTCCGCGTGCCGGAGGCGCTCACGGGCGGCTTTGCGATGGCGGCGGCGCATTCCGATTCGCCGACCTTCCGCCTCAAGGAGCACCCCGACCGCCGCGGCGCGCACTATGTCCAGCTCTCCACCGAAAAATACGGCGGGATGCTGATGTCGACGTGGTTCGACCGTCCGCTCTCCGTCGCAGGCAGAGTTTTCGTGCGCGAAAACGGCGAAATTGTCGAAAAGCTCGTGAATGTCGACCGCGATCTTCTTGTGATCCCCAATGTTGCCATCCACATGAACCGCACGGCGAACGACGGCGTGAAGTACATGGCGAATGTCGACACGCTGCCGCTGCTCGGCGGGAAGGAAAGCGGCGGCATCCTGCCCATCGTTGCAAAGGCTGCGGGCGTTGCGGAGAGCGACATTCTCGGCAGTGATCTCTTCCTCTACTGCCGCGGCGAAGGGACGCTGCTCGGCGAGAATGAGGAATACATCCTCTCGCCCAAGCTCGATGACCTGGAGTGCGCCTGCGGTTGCCTTGAGGGCCTGCTCAATGCAAAGGAGAGCGAGAACATTGCCGTCTGCTGCATTTTCGACAACGAAGAGGTCGGCTCTGCGACCAAACAGGGCGCGGGCTCTACCTTCCTGCGCGACACGCTGCGCCGCATCGCCCTGTGCCTTGGTAAGGATGAGCAGGACCTCCAGATGATGCTCGCGCGCAGCTTCCTCGTCTCGGCGGACAATGCGCACGCCCAGCACCCCAACCACGGCGAGTACGCCGACCCAGACAACTGCCCCTACATGAACGAGGGCGTCGTCATCAAGTTCAACGCAAACCAGCGCTACGCGACCGACGGCCGCTCCTGCGCCGTTTTCCGCAGCGTGTGCGAGCGCGCGGGCGTTCCCGTGCAGGTCATGTCCAACCGCTCAGACCTCCCCGGCGGCTCGACGCTCGGCTCTATCGCTGATACGCTCGTGCCGGTGAGCACCGTGGACATCGGCCTTCCCCAGCTCGCGATGCACTCGAGCTGGGAGACGGCGGGCGTGCAGGATTATGAATTCCTTGTGCGCGTGATGACAGAGTACTACGGCAGCGCGCTGTAAGGCGCTTCGCCTGCCCTGCATGGACAACGCGGCGAAAGCATGATAAAATAACTTATTTTCATACAAAATCCGCCTTCAAGAACAGAAAGGAAGAAGATACAATGGACGTTAAGGAAATTTTGAAGCATGTGGACCATACCCTTCTCAAGCAGACGGCAACGTGGGAGGACATCAAGCAAATCTGTGACGACGGCATCAAATACGGCTGCGCGAGCGTCTGCATCCCGCAGACCTATGTGAATCACGCCGCGCACTACGTCGCCGAGCAGCAGCACTATGGCTTCGGCCAGCTGCCCATCTGTACGGTCATCGGCTTCCCCAACGGCTACACGCCCAGCGGCATCAAGTGCATGGAGGCCGAGTCCGCCGTGGCCGACGGCGCGACCGAGATCGACATGGTCATCAACCTCGGCTGGGTCAAGGAGGGCCAGTACGATAAAATTCTTCAGGAGATCAACTCCGTGAAGATCTCCTGCCACGGCAACATTTTGAAGGTCATCATCGAGACCTGCCTGCTCACCGACGAAGAGAAGATCAGGCTCTGCGAGGTCGTGTCCAACTCCCACGCCGACTACATCAAGACCTCCACGGGCTTTGCCGGCGGCGGCGCGACCCGCGAGGATGTTGCCCTCATGGTGAAGCACATGACGGGCGGCAAGAAGGTCAAGGCCGCCGGCGGCATCGCAAACTTACAGGATGCAGAGGACTTCCTGAACCTCGGCGCCGACCGTCTCGGCACCTCCCGCATCGTCAAGGCGGTGAAGGAGCTCGAGGCCAAGGGCCAGTTTTAAGAAAGAAGAGGACTTAATATGCCGACTCCGCACAACAGCGCCGTAAAAGGCGATTTTGCCAAAACCGTCCTGATGCCCGGCGACCCGCTGCGCGCGAAGTTCATCGCCGAGACGTTTTTGGATAAGCCGAGGCTCGTCAACAACGTCCGCGGCGTGCAGGGCTACACGGGGACTTACAAGGGCGTGCCCGTCAGCGTGATGGCCAGCGGCATGGGTATGCCGTCCATCGGCATCTATTCCTATGAGCTCTTCACGCAGTACGACGTGGATAACATCATCCGCGTCGGCTCGGCGGGCGCCATCCAGAGAGAGCTCAAGCTCGGCAGCATCGTTGCGGGCATGGGCGCCTGCACCAACTCGAACTACGCCGCGCAGTACGGCCTTGGCGGGACGTTCGCGCCCATCGCGGACTTTACGCTCCTTTCCGCCGCCGTACAGTCGGCAAAGGAACTGGGACTCGAGATGCCCGTCGGCAACCTCTATTCCTCCGATACGTTCTACGACGCCTCCGCTTCCTCTCTCAAGTGGGCGGAGATGGGTGTGCTCGCCATCGAGATGGAGGCCGCTGCCCTCTACTGCAACGCCGCCTATACGAAAAAGCGCGGTCTTTCGATCTGCTCCGTTTCCGACAACATCGTCACCGGCGAGGAACTCTCGCCCGAGCAGCGGCAGACGGGCTTTGCCAATATGATGAAGCTCGCGCTCGAAACGGCCGTGAAGATGGCGGCGCTCTAAATCTGCGAAAAAGGAGATACCATGCCATGCGCGTGATCGATATTGAAAACATTGTGACCAATATGCGGGACGATACCCGCTTTGTCCTGCGCTGCGAGGAGGTCTTCCACGATAAGATCAGCTCCGCCGCGGCGAGCATTTTGATGAATAAGCGCCAGAAGCCCATCGTCTGCCTCACGGGCCCGAGCGGCTCGGGCAAGACGACGACCGCCATGCGCCTGCGCGAATACCTCGAAAACCTCGGCGTGAAGGTGTGCATGCTCAGCATGGACAACTTCTTCCTGCCGCTCGATCAGCGCCCGCCCGAGGCGAGCGACTGGGAGTCGCCCTACTGCGTGAACCGCGATTTACTCATCGAGGATATCCACCGCCTGATGGACGGCGAGCTCGTCAAGCTGCCGGTCTACGACTTCAAGGCCGGCGGCGTCGGCGGCTACAAGCCCATGCAGGGCGACAAGGACGCCGTCATCATCGCCGAGGGCATCCACATGCTCAACCCGCTGATTTTCGACCAGCTCAGAAGCGAAGCTACGGGCGTTTACGTTGCCCCGCGTACGCGCATCATCACGCACAAGGACCGCATCGTTCGTCCCGAGCAGCTGCGCGTGGCGCGCCGCATGATCCGCGACTATCAGGGCCGCGGCCATTCCCTGCGCCAGACGGTCGAGCGCGCCGAGAGCGTCGATCGCGGCGAGCAGAACTACATCATGCCCAATAAGCCCAACGCGAGCATCCACATCGACACCTTCCACGACTACGAGCCGTGCATCCTCGCGCGCTACCTCAAGGACATTCCGGAGTTCTACAGCCAGCTGGACGACGCCTTCATCGCCGAGCACGGGCTGAGCGACCTCTTCGACGTTGTCAACTCCGTGCCGCCGCTCAGGACCGACTATGTGCCGCGCGACTCCATCGTGCGCGAGTTTGTCGGCGGCAGCTGCTTTGAGTACTAAACGGTCAAAAAAAGACAACAGAGAGTAATTGAAAAGAAGAATTATCCGGAACGGAATCGAAATTTGCCCGCTTCGGGCGGAAAAAGGGGGAAGGAAGCATGTATTCTGACGAGCGGCGAAAGGCCATTGCCGATGTGCTGCGCGCATCGGACGCGCCCATCAGCGCCTCTGCGCTGGCGGAGAAATTCTCCGTTTCGCGCCAGATCATCGTGGGCGATATCGCGCTTCTGCGTTCCTCCGGCGAGGAGATCCTTGCGACCCCGCGCGGCTATGTGACGCCGAAGGAGGCGCGCGGCCTTCTCCGCCACATCGCGGTGAAGCACACGCCGCAGGAAATGGAAGCCGAACTCAACGCGATCGTCGACAACGGCTGCACGGTGATCGACGTGACCGTTGAGCACCCGGTCTACGGACAGCTCACCGGCCCGCTGCAAATTGCCAGCCGCTACGAGGTCGGGCAGTTCATCGAGCGGTGCAGGAATGCAGAGCCGCTCTCCCGCCTGACCGACGGCATCCACCTCCATACGCTCCTCTGCCCCGACGAGGCGGCCTTCGAGCGCACGAAAAGCGCGCTGCGCGCGCTCGGCGTTCTGCTGGAGGAAAACGGAAATTAAGGGTTGACAATCCTGCGACAAGCGATTATAGTGTCATGGACACGTGTCAAGACACGTTGTCTGTGACACTATTTTTTTAGGTTGTGAGGATATCATGGAAACAATAAAAGCATTCTGCAAGCGCAAGAACATTGAAGTTTCGGCCAAGCGCTACGGCATCGACGCGCTCGGCGCGATGGCGCAGGGCCTCTTCTGCTCGCTGCTGATCGGCACGATCATTAAGACGCTTGGCGCACAGCTCGGCGTCCCGTTTTTGACGGATATCGGCACCTATGCAATGTCCGTCTCCGGCCCTGCGATGGCCGTCGCCATCGGCTATGCGCTCAAGGCTGACCCGATGGTGCTCTTCTCCCTCGCGGCGGTGGGCTATGCGGCCAACGCCGAGGGCGGCGCGGGCGGCCCGCTTGCCGTTCTCATCATTGCCGTCGTCGCCGCCGAGTGCGGCAAGGCCGTGAGCAAGGAGACGAAGATCGACATTCTCGTCACGCCCGCTGTGACGATCCTGGTCGGTGTGGCGCTCGCCAAGTGGATCGCGCCGCCCATCGGCACGGCCGCTTCCGCCTTCGGCATCGTCATCGACAACGCGACCAAGCTCCAGCCGTTCTGGATGGGCATTGCCGTTTCCGTGCTCGTGGGCATCGCGCTCACGCTGCCCATCTCTTCCGCCGCCATCTGCTCGGTGCTGGGCCTTACGGGTCTTGCCGGCGGCGCGGCCGTTGCGGGCTGCTGCGCGCAGATGGTCGGCTTTGCCGTGATGAGCTTCAAGGAAAACCGCTGGGGCGGCCTTGTCTCCCAGGGCCTCGGCACCTCCATGCTCCAGATGCCCAACATCGTGCGCAATCCCCGCGTGTGGATCGCGCCGACGCTTGCCTCCGCCATCACCGGCCCCATCGCCACGTGCGTGTTCCATCTTGAGATGAACGGTGCGCCGATCAACTCCGGTATGGGCACCTGCGGCCTCTGCGGCCCCATCGGCGTGTGGACGGGCTGGCTCGCCCCCTCTGAGGATGCCATCGCCAAGGGCGCGGAAGCCATCAGCGCAACGGGCTTTGACTGGCTGGGCCTTGTGCTCGTCGCCATCGTCCTGCCCGCGATCCTTGCGCCGGCCATCAATATGGTCTGCCGCCGTCTCAGCTGGGTCAAGGACGGCGACCTGAAGCTCGACTAAGTGTAAAAATTGTGTACTTTTTGTAAAGAATAGCGTTTATTCTTGCGAAAAAAGTAAAATGGCGGAGAATCGGTCTTGATTCTCCGCCATGCCTTTGTTATACTATGGGGCGAAGTGCGACAGCGCTTCAAATAAACCGGGAAGCGGCTCTCCGCCGACCGGTAGAATAAGGAAGGATAGAAGAATGAAGAAGTTTTTTGCAATGCTTCTTGCTCTCGTTATGGTGCTCTCCCTCGTTGCCTGCGGCGATAAGAAGACCGACGACAACCAGGACAACAACACCGACGATCAGCAGGGTGCAACCGTCACTTACACCAATCCCGACGATATTGACGACAACATGACGTCCGAGGACGGCAAGTATGAAGTCGCTTTCGTCACCGACGTTGGCCAGCTGAAGGATAAGTCCTTCAACCAGGGCACTTTCGACGGCGTGAAGCTCTATGCCGCCAACAACGGCCTGAGCTACAAGTACTATCAGCCCGCCAACGGCGATCAGGCTACCGACGATGACCGTTACGATGCCATGAAGGCTGCCGTGGACGGCGGCGCCAAGGTCGTTGTCTGCGCCGGCTTCATGCAGGGTGCTGCCCTCGCCAGAGCTGCGGCTGAATTCACCGACACTTCTTTCGTTTTCATTGATGGTGACCCTGTTGCGGACGAGAACGGTAATGTTCTCTCCAATGTCGCGGCTGTTGCATTCTGCGAAGAGCAGTGCGGCTACTTCGCCGGTTACGCTGTCGTCAAGGAAGGCTATGAGAAGCTCGGCTTCACCGGCGGCGGCGGCGGCACGAACCCCGCCTGCATCCGTTACGGCTGGGGCTTTGCCCAGGGCGCGAACGACGCTGCCAAGGAAATGGATAAGACCGTCGACCTGAACTACTCCTGGGAGTACGGCTCTAACTTCGCCGCTTCCCCCGAGCTGCAGACCATGGTCTCCGGCTGGTATGCCAACGGCACTGAGATCGTCTTCGCCTGCGGCGGCTCCATGTTCCAGTCCGTCGCGGCTGCCGCTTCCGCTGAGGATGGCAAGGTCGTCGGCGTCGACGTCGACCAGTCCAGCGAGTCCGACACCGTTGTGACCTCCGCCATGAAGGGCCTGAGCGACGCTGCCGAGTGGGCCATCGCCAAGGTCTACGACGGCACCTTCTCCGAGATTGGTGGCGTTAAGACCGCTCTCGGTGTCACCGAGAACGCTGTCGGCCTGCCGACCGCTACCTGGTCCATGGTGAACTTCACTGTCGACGATTATGAGGCCCTCTTCCAGAAGGTCTTCAACGGCGAGCTCACCATCGACAACAATGACAAGATGGCCAACCCCGCTGAGGGCGGCCTGACCAACGTCAATGTCAACTACATCGGCGGCTGATCCCATCGCACAACATATTGAGAACGGAAGGCTCCGGCCTTCCGTTCTTTTTGTCTTCCGATACAAATTGCAATGAGAAAACCTTTTGCTTTTCATTGGGAATTATGATATAGTAACTTATAATTATGGTTTCCGTCCTCGCAGCGCAGCGCGTGCGGGCCATCAAAACGGAAGGAGGGCGAAAAAACTTGGAGAATCAGTACGCGATCGAGATGCTGAACATCACCAAAAAATTCCCCGGTATTATCGCCAACGACAACATCACCTTACAGCTCAAAAAGGGTGAGATCCATGCGCTCCTCGGTGAAAACGGCGCGGGCAAGTCGACGCTCATGTCGGTTTTGTTCGGCCTCTACCAGCCGGAAGAGGGCATCATCAAAAAGGATGGCGAGGTCGTGGCCACGCGTCCCCGCAACTCCGACTTCCTTGTTTATCCTGGAAAGCACCAGCCCATTATTGAAAAAGAGTTGTGGGACGCCGTGCAGGCCATCAAAGGAAATATCCCGCCGATAAAGAACAGAGCAAAGTACGCAAATCCTTTCGCCGGTCTGGTCGTCTGCCAGTGCGGCGGTAAGATGGTGAGGCAGCAATACGTCCGGGATGGCGTTGAGCGCTGCGCCCCGCGCCTTGTTTGCCCCAATCAGGCAGAATGTCACACCGCGTCCTGTTCCCTGCCAGAGTTCACGGGAGCGGTTATCGAGGCGCTTGAAAAAGGCATTAAGAATTTCGAGCTGATGATGGCCGATGCCCCGGAGGATGATGCCTCACAGCAGGAGCGGCTTGTTGCGCAGCTTGAAAAGCGGCTTGCAGAACTGGATAGGCTTGAACTGGCGCAATGGGATAAGTACACGCAGGAGGCCATGCCCAAGCACGTTTTTGATGCGCTCAACAAGAAGGTTGTTCAGGAGAAGGAAGAAACGCTTCAGGCGCTGAAAACGGCAATGGAAACTGTGCCGATCAGTGTAGACTATGAGAAGAAGCGGGAAACCTTTGCCGCAGCTGTCAGGACACTTCAGGATCCCAACGCAAGTGTCAAAGAGAAAAACCTCTTGCTAAAGCAGTGCATCGAAAGAATCAACTACAACAGAAAACCAAAAGAATCGGATAACCGCCGATTTGGAAACCCAGAGCCACTGGAGTTGGAGTTTCAATTCAAGGTCTGATCTCTCCCCTGCCTGCTCTGGGAATCGTGTTGCAGCCATATCTATCATGGTGGATATAATGAACTGGGGCATTTGGAAATGATCGGCGCGATCGTCCACCAGTTGACGCGGAATCTGAAGGATTCTCAGATGAAGGATTCGGCGTTTGCGCCCTATTTTGTGGACCACACTGCGGGGGTCTACCCTACCGCCGCTTCCGGATCTCCGTGGAACGCCGCGTCCATGGCGGTGAAAGGCGACCCCATGGCCGACCTTGTGGAGGACATGGCAGCGGAACAGAAGGCGCGGGTGACCTATGACAATATTCTGCGGCTTTCTGACGACCCGGATGTGAACGATGTCATTAAGTTTCTGCGGGAACGGGAGGTCGTGCATTTCCAGCGCTTCGGCGAGGCGGTGCAGCTGCTTCGGGAAAAGCTGGATCAGAAGAATGTGTACTTTATGAATCCGGCACTGGACATGTAAATACTTGGGGAGCGGCTCAGCGCCGCTCCCCTTTCTGCGTCGTATGATTTTGGCCGGACGGCGCACACTTACACTATAAACTACGAAAGAGGGAAAAATCCCATGAGGAATGAAAAGCTTTACGATGTGATCGTTATCGGCGGCGGCCCGGCGGGGCTGACGGCGGCGCTGTACCTTGCCCGGGCGGGCTGTCGGACGCTTGTGCTGGAAAAACGCGGATACGGCGGGCAGATCGCCATTACCAATGAGGTGGTAAACTACCCCGGCGTGCCGAAGACCAGCGGCATGGAGCTTACCGATACCATGCGCCGTCAGGCGGAGGACTTCGGCGCGGAATTCCTGATTGCGGAGGCGCGAGAGCTGTCCCTTTTCGATGCCGAGAAAACCGTGAAAACCTCTGTGGGAGATTTTCGCTGCATAGGCGTACTTCTGGCCACCGGGGCGCAGCCGAAAATGGCGGGATGTTTTTGTCATCGGCGGCGGCTTTACGGCGGCGGAGGAAAGTGTTTTTCTGACGAAATTTGCCCGTCATGTGACCATTCTGATACGGAAAAATGACTTTGCCTGCCCCGCCTCCGTGGCGGACAAAGCCAGAAACCACGAGAAAATCACCGTTCTTTTCAACACCGTCGTGCAGGAGGTTTCCGGCGATGACGGCCTGCGGCGTATCCAATACCAGAATA
>OMGY01001274.1_pt1 | contig 23956 bp, 21 predicted proteins | sample 1674461 | NCBI WGS metagenome assembly OMGY01 (sample SAMN05578579, study PRJEB25193) | human gut metagenome | biome: Human Microbiome; feature: human-associated habitat; material: feces | host: Homo sapiens | place: USA:Birmingham
CTGCCTTTAAATATTTTACTTCATATTTTATGCCTTCTTTAAATGCGCAGGCTGTCAGCCGCTTAAAGGTATTTTCAGACAGACCGTAAAGCTCTTTATCGGGCCGTTCCATAGCGCAGGGCAGAGATATATAGACTTCGGGCGCGGCTTTGCACAGGCTTATTATCAGCTCCAGCATTTTTTGCGTAAAGACTTCAAAGCCGTCTATATATACCGAAGTACCTTTTAATGTTCCGCAATTCGGAGCCAAAAGGCAGGCAAGGGTAAAATAGTCCTGGTTGTCCGCGTAGCCGCCCTTTAAAAGCTCCTCATATTTCTCAAATATAAGCGCCGCATCTGTCAGCTTGGCCTTAAGCAGGCCTTCGCTCCTGGCGGCAAGCTCTCTCAGCCCCTGAGGAGTAAGCCCGCAGCTTTTAAAAACCGCAATCATTCTGGACAGGCGGTCAATAAACCCCGGCTGAGCCGCGCTTGAATGAAAAATGGCCAGTTCCTGCCCGCACTGCATAACCGCTCCGGCCAGCAGCATGCTGCGGCCCGTATCGTCCAGCCTTACGCCCGGATTTCTTCCCGACCATTTAATAATGCGCTGGCAGAGGCGGTTAAAAGAGAGCACCTCTGTTCCCATAAGCCCGTTAAAATTGTTTTCTGTTAAAAGCCGGCTTTCGGTTATAAAAGTTTCCTGGTCAGGTACGATAAACGCCGCCCTGCGCCCGTTGACTATATCCCTTCCAACTCTTTTGGCCATTATGCCCGTTCTGCCGCTTTTAGCACGGCCCAGCAAAATATGGAGCATGTTTTTCCTCCGCTGAGCGCAGCCTCCTTTAGCCGCGCTATTAAATTATTATATTATAGCATATTCTCAGGATTTATGTCGAACGGCTATTAACGGCACAATAAACGGGCACGCGCTTAAAAGGGCCGTATAAATACCGGCAGGCCGAAAAAATCATCATTCATCCGCATGCTGCGCTTAAATTTACTGTTCGTTCATATGCATTTATGTTATAATAAATTATATAACCATAACTTTTATGGCGTAAACTCAAAAGAATCAGCCATAATATGCCGCATAAAACAGACAAACGGAGAAATATAATTTGAAACGCTTTTTATATTTCAGTAAAAAAACACTGCCCTGGGTAATAGCGCTCATGGCCGTCATGGTTATTTCAACCGTCATGATTTACCGTTCTATTGCCCAGCTGCCTGAGGAGAGGATTATCATTTTCTTCTATCAGACCAACGTCCCCGCCAGCAATGCTGCTCAGTGGGCGCAGACGCTTAAAGAGGAAAATCCCGAAATTAAATATGCGGAAGCACAGTGCTATACAGCGCTTGAGGGCTATAGTTCCCAAGGAATGCAACGCGGCTGGACATATATAACAGCTCGCTTGGCTAAAAAGGAAGGGGACATCTTCATTCTGCCCAAGTCCCAATTTGATATAATGGAGGAATCAAACTGGCTCTTGCCTCTGGATGAAAGCCTTTTTGGCAGCTTTGAAGGCGCTGTGCGCAATACTGAAGGGGATATTATAGGACTGGAGGTAAGCTCCATGATATTTGAGGGCCTTAACTTCCCCCGCGCGGAAGAGCCGTATAACGTGCTTTACCCGCTTGAAGGGGACAGCCTTATAGCATGTGTTTATTACCAGACCTCCGACCCAGCGCTTACCAAGAACGTACTTCATAAAATTATTTCGGGCGCAGCCCGGTACGGAGAAGAGGATTATGAATAAAAAAGAAGCCCTATGGCGCCTGCGCCGGCGCGGCGCTCTTATTGCCATTCTGCTTGTAGCCGTTATCATCCTTACCCTCACAATATATTATATAATGAACAGCCGGCCCGATCCAGACGCGCTGACTGTGGGGCTGGAGAATGAAATAATGATCACCTTATCTGAAAAGCAGGTAGCTGACACTCTTAAAAATGGAACGGGCGAAGATAATGTGCGCATAATAGAGCCCAGCCTTTACAGCGTGGTGCAGCCCAATCCGCAGACTGATAAATACGGCCTGTTTGAACAAATGATCATAAGCCAAAGCTGCGATCTAATGATAGGCACAGCCAGTACGGCCAGGGAGCTTTATCGTTTGGGGCTGATACTTCCCGTTGAAGGAATAGGCTTTGAATTTGACGGCGAATATCTATCAGGCTGCGTCGAATTGGGATATGTGGATTTTACAGGATACGGGGATTATTTCTTCCCGCAGGAGAATGACACAGTGTGCGCTTATGTGCTGATTAACGCCAACAACCGGGACGCTGCCTTAAATGCGCTTAATTACATAAATCAGCGTTTTGACGCCCAGACTGAATAAAACGTATCTTGAAATTATAACAGCACCGCATATAAGGAGCTAAATATTTGTTTTAAAACAGGCTGTGCCGTATGGGCAGAACTGCAAGCCGTCTGGCCCGCGCATAGGCGCTGTGAATAAAATTATGCCGGTAGGTATAAAACGGTTAAAAGAGAGGACAATTTAATGTATGAGGAAATAATTCAGCCTAAAAGGCCAAAATGGTACCACGGCATACTTTTCTGCGCCGCTTTAATTCTGGCCATACTGGCCGTGCTGTTTATAATACAGATTCTTAAAACCATCTTTAAGGAAGCGGACGCAGTAATATTCGACCTTTTGGGCATTGCGGCAATGGCCGTTATGGTATGGTTTATACTGTCCAAGCGGACAAGCCTGTACAGATACACCCTGAATGACACGGAGTTCGGGGCGGAAAAATATACTGGCCAGCGGATGGTGCGTGAAATCCGCATACCTCTTTCGGCTATAACGGGTTTAAACGCCGCTCCGTCCGAAAACCGCGAAAAATACGATGGTTTTATCTGTCAGCCCGGCCAGAATGACCTCTTAATCACCTTTGAATTAGATGGGAAGGACAGCGGGATAATTATTTCGCCCAGTGATAAATTAAAAGCGCTGCTGGAAGAAAAAATGAAAGGTATAAAAGAATCATGCGAGAAACAGACCGAATAATAGATAATTATGCGGAGGAAATGGCGCAGCGCCTGCGCGAGCTTATACGCATCCCTTCAGTCAAGGATAATCCCCTGCCGGGCGCGCCTTTTGGCGAGAATATAAAAAAGGCTCTGGATTACACCCTATCTCTTTGCAATGAGCTGGGCCTGGAAACTCAAAATGTTGACGGATACGCCGGTTATGCTCAGATATCAGGCGAAAAAAAGGAACAATTAGGCGTGCTTTGCCATTTGGATGTGGTCCCGGCGGGAGACGGATGGATTCATCCGCCCTATGAAGGAGGGATGGAAAACGGCGTCATATACGGCAGAGGCACGGTAGATGACAAAGGTCCTGCCATTTCCGCAATTTATGCCCTTAAGGCCCTTAAAGCCGCGGGAGTAAAGTTTAAAAGAACCCCCCGGCTTATCTTTGGCTGCGATGAGGAAAGCGGCTGGGAGTGCATGGACTATTATGCGGATAAGATAGGAATGCCCGAAATGGGCTTTTCGCCCGATGCAGATTATCCCATAATTAATACTGAAAAGGGCATTTATCACGCTCAGCTTAAAAAGAAACTGCCAGGGAACGGAAAATACAGGCTTTCCATACACGGAGGCACCAGGGCAAATGTCGTGCCCGATTTGGCTCAGGCGCACATTGAAGGGAATATAGATAAATTAGCCGAGACGCTGCTGGATTATAACTGCTCTGAAAACGGCCTGAGCTTTACTGCTGAAAAAAACACATTGGATATTACTGCCAAGGGAGTAAGCGCGCACGCCAGCCAGCCCGAAATGGGACAGAACGCATTCTTTGCGCTTTTAACTCTTTTAGATAAGCTTTCCCTGGGGGGCGAAGAAGGGCATATTATTCAAATGCTTAATTGCGCATTTATTAATAAGACTGATGGCAGCGGCATTCCCGGCTTGAAAATTCAGGATGAATTTGGACCGCTGACTATCAATCTGGGATTATTGGATGCCGGAAGCTTTTACGGCGGGGAGAAGGATGAAATAAGCCTGACATTGGACATACGCTTCCCCGTAACCTACAATTACCAATATATAGAGGATAAATTAGCGGCATTTTTTGAAGGCTGGACACTTATACGCGGACATGTACAGGCTCCCCACCATACTCCTGAAGAGCATGAATTGGTTCAGGCTCTCAAGAGAGTTTATAAGGAATATTTTAACCGGGAAGGCAGATGTCTGGCCATAGGCGGAGGCACTTATGCCCGTGCGCTGAAAACGGGCGTAGCTTTCGGCATAACCCCGGAGGGCGGTATTTCACAGGCTCATAACAAGGAAGAGAACATATCCATCGAGCAGCTTGTGCTCAATGCAAAGGTATTTGCGGCGGCTATTGAGGAGCTGGCCTGCAAATAAAAATGTTAGATTGCATATAAAAAGAAGGGCGGCAGGTTCCCTTAAGGGAACCTGCCGCCCTTTGGTTTTGACCGGCGGAGCATGTCGGGGGATAAATTCCCGCGGCGTTCGCGGCCTTCGGCCGCGCAGCCGGGCTGTTGCCCGGCCAGGGCAGGGCTGAAAGCCCTGCCCAACGCCGCGGGGAGCGGCCCTTAAGCCGGCCTCCCTGAAAATAAAAATCACCATTTTATCGCTGTAGACCGCGCAGCTGCCCAAAAAATCCGCATGCAAAATCACTTCTTTACCATGCAGCTTATTTAAAGCAATTAAGATCTCCCAAAATAAGCTTATGGTCTTTTTGCAACATAGGAAAACTTGCTGAAAAAACTAAAATTTCAAAGCAATAAGCAATATCCATTCAACGATATGCCAGGATTCCCTACCCTCCGTTCGACATCGTCAAAGCATTCTGCTAAGGGAGGATTTCAAAGTGATTTTTCTTGAAGTCAATAATCTTTTCCTGCTTCATTCGGCTGAGTTCCTTTGATAGAGCCGTCCTTTCGAGATTTAAGTAGTCGGCCATTTGCTGGCGGTCAAAAGGAATATCAAAAACTTTGCTATGCTTTTTCAAAGAAACAGAGTTAAGATAAGCCATAATTCTGCCCCGTGCTGTTTTGGGAGAAATATGAAAGGAACGCCCGGACAATATAAGGTTTTTGTTTGCAGAAATCATTAGAAGGTTCCGGACTAATTTATTCGACCAAGGCTGCCCTTCAAAGCCGCTTCCGAATAAGCCGCCTATCCGCAGAAACATAATGGCGCACTGCTCATTGGCCACCGCGTCAACCATCATTATCTCATTCTTTAAAATAGCATACGTCTCGGCAAAAAAATCATCAGAATCCACGATATTCAGTATAGTGCGGTTGCCCCACATATCATTGTTTTCTATGGTAACACTGCCGGAGATTACGAGGCACACACAATCTGTCTGACCTCCGGCATGAAGAATTATTTCCCCCTTTTCAAATGTCTGATATCTAGCATTAAGGACATATAATGCGGTATTAATTTCAAGCGCATTCATATCCAGGAAAAGCCGGTTGTTTTGAAGCGCCTCATAGTTCAAAAAAATCACTCCTCTTGAGAAATGTGGTTAAAACCACATGTTTTCTCTGCAAATGATACTATAATCAGCCTAGAAAAGCAAGGAGGAATTTGAATATGGCCAGAGAGCTTAGAAAAATTATTAGAATTGATGAAAAGAAATGCAACGGCTGCGGACTGTGCGCCACAGCCTGTCACGAAGGCGCAATAGATATTGTGGACGGGAAGGCAAAGCTTGTAAGGGAACACTTCTGCGACGGTCTTGGAGATTGTCTTCCGAGCTGCCCGGCTGGAGCAATTTCTTTTGAAGAGCGCGAAGCCGAAGCATATGATGAAGCGGCCGTAAAAGAAAGCCAGCTAAAGAAAGGAGAAACGGCAATGGAACATACAGATCATTCCCACCACAGCGGAGGCTGTCCAGGCTCAAGGGTAGCCGCAATAAGGGCAGAGGCCCAGGATAATCTTCCGTCTGCACCGGCGAAGGCGGTTTCCCGCCTTCAGCAATGGCCGGTCCAAATCAAGCTTGTGCCGGTTAATGCGCCGTTTTTTGACGGAGCAAAGCTCCTGATCGCAGCCGATTGCACCGCTTACGCTTATGGCAATTTTCACGAAGAATTTATGAAAGGCAAAGTGACGCTGATAGGCTGCCCGAAGCTGGATGCTGTGGATTACACGGAAAAGCTGAAGCAAATCATTCAAAACAACAATATTCAGTCTGTAACCATTCTCCGGATGGAGGTTCCCTGCTGCGGCGGGATCCAGAATGCAGCGCAAAAGGCATTGCAGGCGAGCGGTAAATTTATTCCCTGGCAGGTGGTTACGATATCTACAGACGGTAAAATCATTGATTGACAAGACCGCTGAAAATGAGTTTTGAAAACTGGAGAGACAAAACAAGCGAGTTTCAGGTTGCAGACGTAAGAGGAATTTCGGGCAGTTTCTTCCCCGGATTAAAGAAGCGGGCGGAGCAGATGCCTATTCACGAGGGGCTGCATATCATCCAAAGCTTTGAACCCATCCCTCTTTACGAAGTGATGGAACAGCTCGGTTTTCAGCGTTTCACCGACCAGGTCGCCACAGACGGGTATCCATATATACTTTTATCGTATAGAATAAAAAAAGGACGCGGGAGATACCGTCATTAGGCCGGCGGCTCTTACCAGCTTCCCGTTCATCGGCAAAGACCTTGCGGATATCGTCGTGACTTTTGGGGATCTAACCTGTAACGATAAAAACGCTATCTCCTTTATAAAACGGGACTGCTTCTTTCCCTTGCAAATACAGTAGGCGCGGGACGCATGCGGCAGGCGATGCGGGAATTGCTCAAAACTTACATCCACGATCCGGACAGCGCTGCGCCGGACGATGTTTCTGAGCTGCTTGTGTGGAATCAGGGCATTGGATATTTCAGTTCTGAGATTGCTCCGTCCACGTTCTTCGCAGCATATACATTTATAAAGCAGGCGGAGAAGAAAAAACTTCTCGCAGAGAGATATGCAACGGACCGAGGGAAAAGTTCGGCGAGAAAAACTCCGATATCAAAGTAGTGCGAGGCGCATATGACGGAATTGAACCGTTATACAAAACGAAAGGACGTTTTGCCGGCATACCCCGGCTTAAAGCCCTATCCGGCTGAGATCAATCCGAAGTTCAGTCTCTTAAATTCTCCGCTCGGCAAAGTCATGATGGGCAGGGTTACGCTTTCAGAGATAAGCCGGAAAAGCGGAACGGACATTGACGGCCCGATAGAAGGGATCACAAAGCTGATATAGGAAAAAAACTATCAACCTGAATACGACTAACATCAGGCAGAAAATCTCTTATGAGATCTCCTGCACTTTTTATTGAACCATTGAGGATTGCTTATGGCCTAACTGTATTCCACACGCGCAGGCAGTCCTAAAAAAGCCTTCCTACGCCCAGGCTCGTCCCTTTGGCCGCAGTCTGCTCAAGTACAACGCCTTCCGGATAAAAGTGTTGCTTAATTTCCGTGCCGGTTTTCATCTGCTCATATATAAATAAAAAAGAGAGGGGCTTTATATAAAAAGTCAGCTAAATATCCCTTCAAACTGTTGACGTTATACGGCCATTGTTTTAAAATTAACCTGCTGGCGAAATCCAATAATACACGGAGGATATACAAAATGAGAAGGTTAGAGCATCCCAACCCCCAATTTGAGCGGAAAAACTGGCAGAATTTAAACGGACAGTGGCAGTTTGAAATAGATGATTCTATAAGCGGACGCGAGCGCGGCCTGATAGAAGCGCAAAACCTAAGCGGAGAAATTACCCTGCCCTTCTGCCCCGAAAGCATCCTGTCAGGAATAGGCCGGACGGATTTTATTAACGCCGTTTGGTATAAAAAAATCATAAGCATTTCACCTGAACAGCTGGACGGCCGGATTTTTCTGCATATCGGCGCAAGCGATTACTATACCGAGGTCTGGGTAAACGCCAAAAGCGCCGGAACGCATAAGGGCGGATACGCCTCCTTCAGCTTTGACATAACAGCTCTTTTAAAGCCAGGCGAAAACATTATTACAGTCTGCGCCGAGGATAATGTGCGCAATCCCCTTCAGCCCCGCGGCAAGCAATCTGAAACCTACGCTTCCCGCGTCTGCGATTATACGCGCACAACCGGCATTTGGCAGACTGTCTGGCTGGAATTTACACCGCGGGAATATATAAAGGATTTTAAAATCACGCCCTGCGCCGCGGCCGGAAGCGTGGAAATGTCAGTTCAGCTTGCAGGGGCGGGAGATTTATCCGCAAAAGTTTTTTACGACGGCAGCATTATGGGCGAATGCGCTATAAATAACTGCCGGCAGAGCGTTAATTTTTCAATAAAGCTTAACGAAATACACCTTTGGGAATTGGGCTGCGGACGTTTATATGATGTGGAGCTGAAATTCGGCGAGGATACTGTGCATACCTATTTCGGCCTCAGGGATATAGCTCTTAATGAAAAAGGACTGATGCTGAACGGAAAGCATATATTCCAGCGGCTGGTGCTGGATCAGGGCTTTTATCCCGACGGTATTTATACCGCCCCGGAGGACGCCTCCTTTGTAAAGGATATAGAGCTTTCGCTGGCGGCAGGCTTTAACGGCGCACGGCTGCACCAAAAAGCCTTTGAGCCGCGCTTCCTTTATCACTGCGACAAAATGGGATATATGGTATGGGGAGAGTACGGCAACTGGGGCATGGATTACTCAGATATGCGAGCGCTGCCCAATATGCTCATGGAATGGCTGGAAATTTTAAACCGGGATTACAATCACCCCTCCATCGTATGCTGGTGCCCTTTTAATGAAACCTGGGATTACGCAGGACGGCGCCAGGACGACGACATGATAAGGACGGTTTACAGGGCTACAAAGCAGTTGGACGGCATGCGCCCCTGCATTGATACCAGCGGCAATTTCCATGTCCAGACGGACATTTTTGACGTGCATGATTACGAGCAGAATGTTGAAGTATTTAAAGAAAGGTATGATTTGCTCTTTAAAACGGGCGAGCTGTTTGACAAATATGCGCACAGGCAGCCATATACCGGCGAACCAGTGCTTATGAGCGAATACGGAGGCACGACCATTCGCTTTAAGGACAATGCCTGGGGCTATGGCCAGCCGGTGGAAGATGAAGCGCAGTTTTTAAAAAGATACGAGGGCCTTACCACTGCCCTTCTTGACAATCCCAAAATGATAGGTTTCTGCTATACCCAGCTTTATGATATAGAGCAGGAACAGAACGGCCTTTATACCTACGACCGGCAGCCAAAAGTAGATATAGAAGCCATAAGGCGGATAAATACCAAAAAAGCCGCCATGGAGGATTAACTGAAACATATTAACGGAGCGGCCGGCGGCTTGACCGTCTGATGCGCTGCGGCCGGGAACGGTTCGATCCGAATGCGAGATTGCTTTTTCATCTAATTATAATAATCACAGGCACCTGCCAAACAGGGCTTTTGGCCTAAAGGCCGAAAGCCCCGGTCGCCGGCCGGCGCCTAAAAGGCGTTGGCCGGCTCCCTTTAAAAAGTTTTATCACCTTTTCCGCCCTGCCGGAGCATTTACTTTCTTCCCTTATAAAAGGCGTCTCTATCATATTCTTTTACGCTTAGCATGTCCCGAACGATATCTCACCTTGCCCCGTCACGGCACCGAATTGCGGCCCGTTGAATCTCATCCCTGAAACATAGCCGCCGAAGCAGAAGCGTCTGTCCACGAATTTCTACTGTAAATTTGCATGCTTGTCAAATAAATTAAAGCGTTTTTTCCGTAAAATACACCATACAGCTTGCACACGCTTTTTCCCGCGGCATGCTCACCGGCGTATTGCTTAACTGGACGTAATTGACGCCCTTGCTCCTTTGTACTCGCTTAGTGTTTTATCTTATGCATGCCTTTTTGAGTACTCCCTGCCTATGATTCTACGATATTAACGCCGCTTGATATTCACATGCCCGCTTAGTATGCCTCATAATATTCGTTTATCCATACATCTTGCTTTTATTTTACAGCAACAGGCCTAAAATCCTCTATTGCAACTGCTAAATATTTTCGTATAGCTTCTTTTCCTCTCCCCCTTGCGGGCAGGCGCTTATTTTATTTGCTCAACTGCCCCAAGGCAGAAAAAACAGCTTGGACGTTTTGAGCCGTATTAAAGCTCAAAACGCCCAAGCTGTTTTTTCTGTATAGAGAAATCCTGAATTTGTCAACCTGTCAGCGAGCCTAAGGAGTCCCTGTTCTCAGGAAAGTCTTTTAAGCCCGCTGTATTCTATTCGTAGTCCACAACGTCCACCCAATGCATGAGCAGTTCTCTTTCTTCCGGCTTACCTTTAACAGACTGGGAAGCGGCCACGATAGGCAGCCATTTTTCCACATACTGTTTAGCGGTATCGCTCTTGCGGCAGAAAAGATCCATGTACAAATGGGCGCTGTCTACGTCCCCGGCAAGCCAGAACAGCAAATATGTGCGGGCCGCATCCGCCGAGGCGTTGCCCTGTGTCGCGTGTGACCAGTCAATTATATAAGCGTCGCCGCTCTCGGTTATTATAACATTGGACGGGTTATAATCACCGTGGCAAACCTTTTTGTGCTTGGGCATGGATTCAAGACGGGTGTGCAGCTCATAGCGGGTGGTCGCGTCTAAAGAGGTCTCGTCTATCTTACGCTCCATCTTGTCCTTGAGCTTATTAAGCAGCGGGGCGCGGCGGGCGTGGATGGAAAGCTGAATATCCACGAACCGGCTCATAAGCTCCTCCTTCTTTTCGGGCTGTTCGCTCATAAGCTGCGCCATAGTTTTGCCCTCTATAAATTCGCTCACAATAGCCCAGCGGCCGTCAAAAATGCCTACCTCCAGCACCTTGGGTACTAACAGGCCGGTCTCCTCAACGCGCGCTTGATTAAGCGCTTCGTTGAGTATATCCGATTTGGAATAGCCTTCGTTAAACAGCTTGATAGCCAAATCTCCGTCTCTGTAGACCGTCTTGGTTGCCCGGACCGCGATAGGGTTGTCAAATTTCATTATGCCTTCCTCCTTTTATTCTCTTTTGCCATAATAGGCATTAAGATACATTTGCTTTATTTCGCTCATAAGCGGATAGCGCGGATTGGCACCGGTGCACTGGTCGTCAAAGGCCTGCTCTACCATGTCGTCCAATCTCTCCAGGAAGTCTTTTTCGTCAATACCGTAATCCTTAATTGTCTTCTTTATGCCCACTTTCTCCTTAAGCTCATCCAGGGCGGCTATGAAATTCTCAAATTTCTCCGCATCATTCTTGCCTTTAATTCCGAGATAATCAGCTACCTCGGCATAGCGGGCCAGAGTGTGCGGATGGTCATACTGCGGGAATGTACCCATCTTCACAGGAGTTTCAGAGGCGTTAAAGCGCAGCACCTCATCTATCATAAGAGCGTTGGCAACGCCGTGGGGCAGATGATGGAAGGCGCCCAGTTTATGCGCCATGGAGTGGCAGACGCCCAGGAAAGCGTTAGCAAAAGCCATACCGGCCATAGTAGCTGCATTAGCCATCTTTTCGCGCGCAACGGGGTCATTGGTACCATTATCATAAGCACGGGGCAGATATTCAAATATTACCTTCAAGGCTCTTAAGGCCAGACCGTCGGTATAATCTGTAGCCATCATGGAAGCATAAGCTTCAAGCGCATGAGTAACTGCGTCTATACCTGAAGCGGCTGTAAGTCCTTTAGGAGCGGACATATGCAGATCAGCGTCTATTATAGCCATGTTGGGAAGCAGCTCGTAATCGGCCAGAGGATATTTTACGCCTGATTTCTCATCAGTTATAACTGCAAAGGGAGTAACCTCGCTGCCCGTACCAGCCGATGTGGGGATGGCTATGAAATATGCCTTTTCACCCATTTTGGGGAAGGTATATACACGCTTGCGGATATCCACAAAGCGCATGGCCATATCCATGAAGTCCGCTTCGGGATGCTCGTAAAGCACCCACATGATCTTGCCGGCGTCCATAGCCGAACCGCCGCCCAGAGCTATAATGCAGTCGGGCTGGAAAGAAGCCATAGCCTTAGCGCCCTCTTTAGCACAGGCCAGAGTCGGGTCGGGGGCAACATCGTAGAAAGTAGTATGGGTTATTCCCATTTCGTCCAGCTTATCGGTGATAGGCTTGGTATAGCCGTTCTGATAGAGGAAGGTATCTGTAACTATAAACGCTTTTTTCTTGCCCATTACAGTTTTAAGTTCATCCAGGGCAACGGGCAGGCAGCCCTTCTTTATATACACCTTTCCGGGCGTTCTGAACCAAAGCATATTCTCTCTCCTCTCGGCTACGGTTTTAATATTGAGCAGGTGCTTAACTCCAACGTTTTCAGATACCGAGTTGCCGCCCCAGGAGCCGCAGCCCAGCGTTAAGGAAGGAGCAAGCTTGAAATTGTAAAGGTCGCCTATGCCGCCCTGCGAAGAGGGAGTATTTACTAATATACGGCAGGTCTTCATGCGCTCAGAGAATTTGTTAAGCTTTTCCTGCTGAGTAACAACATCCAGATAAACAGAGGAAGTATGGCCGTAGCCGCCGTCGGCTATAAGCTGGTCGGCCTTATCCAGAGCGTCGTCAAAATTCTTGGCCTTATACATAGCCAGCACGGGAGACAGCTTTTCATGGGCAAATTCTTCGCTTAATTCCACGCTGGTTACTTCGCCAATGAGGATTTTAGTTTCGGGAGCAACCTCCACGCCTGCCAGAGCCGCTATTTTGGCCGCTGGCTGACCCACTATCTTGGCGTTAAGCGCGCCGTTTATTATAATGGTCTTGCGGACTTTTTCTGTTTCCTCTTTATTAAGGAAATAGCAGCCGCGCTTTTTAAATTCTTCCTTTACTTTGGCATAAACGGGTTCCAAAACTATAACCGACTGCTCGGATGCGCAAATCATGCCGTTATCAAATGTCTTGGAATGTATAATGGAATTGACGGCTAAGAGCAGATCGGCCGACTCGTCTATTATGGCGGGGGTATTGCCGGCGCCCACGCCTACAGCAGGCTTGCCGGAGGAATACGCGGCCTTAACCATGCCGGGACCGCCGGTGGCCAGGATAATATCCGCTTCCTTCATAACAAGGTTGGTTAATTCAAGAGAAGGAATGTCTATCCAGGAAATGATATCTTCAGGCGCGCCCGCAGCCACGGCTGCCTCCAGGACCACCTTGGCAGCCTCAATAGTGCTTTTCTTGGCGCGCGGATGGGGGCTTATGATAATGCCGTTTCGGGTCTTAAGCGCTAAAAGGGTCTTGAAAATGGCCGTAGAAGTGGGATTGGTAGTAGGAATAACAGCCGCGATAACGCCGATGGGTTCAGCTATTTTTTTGATTCCGTAAGCCTTATCCTCTTCTATAACGCCGCAGGTTTTGGTATTCTTATAGGCGTTGTAAATGTATTCGGCGGCATAGTGGTTCTTTATAACCTTATCTTCAACTACGCCCATGCCTGTTTCCTCTACCGCCATTTTGGCAAGAGGAATGCGCTGCTTATTGGCAGCCGAAGCGGCGGCCAGGAAAATGGCGTCTACCTGCTCCTGAGTATACAGGGCGAACTTTTTCTGCGCCTCGCGTACCTTTGCAAGAGCCGCTTCCAGCTTTTCCACGCTGTCCACAATGTCATACTCTTTAATTCTGCTCATAAGTAATATCTCCTTTTAAAAATTCTTTAAATAGTTATTAATTTTTATAATCCGGCGCGCTGTCTGAGATGGCTGCGGAGCAGCGCCAGGGACGAAGCCATATTTTCATTCTGCACCAGTATTGATTCAGGCGCGTTCAGCCTGACTGGAGCAAAATTCCATATGGCCAGGATGCCGCTTTTGACCATCATATCGCATACCCCCTGCGCGCAGGCAGCCGGGACGGTTATAATCCCTATGCGCACATTCAGCCGCTCGCAAAGCGGCTTCATCTGGTCCAGCGGCAAAATGCTTTTACCGGCCTCCTGAGAGTTAACCAGCTTTGAATCGGTATCAAAGGCGGCCACAATATTAAGGCCGTAAGCGTTAAAGCCCTGATAGGACATAAGCGCCCTGCCCAATTTGCCCGCGCCCGCCAATATGGCGTCGCTTGGACGGTTATAGCCCAGAAAATCCTCCAGCTCTTTTATAAGGTCGGCAGTAACATAGCCGATCTTAGGCTTTCCCGACGAGCTGACGGCGGCCAGATCCTTGCGCACCTGAACATCGTTAAGGCTGAGCGCTTCGGCTATGGCAGTTGCCGAGATTGTGGGCAAAGAGCCTTCCAGCGAGCGAAGGTATCCCAGATAAACCGGAAGCCTGGATATTGTCTGCCGGGATACGGCGCTTATCAAAAAAACCCCTCCTTTCAAATCTCGCAATTAGTTTAGCATGATTTCAAAATTCGGGGTAATTCATTAAATGAATATCGATATTCCTTTATCGATAATTTATTATTTAATTTGTTTTTAACAAGGAACTTACGTTAGTTCAGCCAATTAAAAGTTTACTTATGCGCTCAAAAAACTATAAATCAGTATCATATCCCATAAGTTCGCAATACAAAGAAAGCAGAAGCTTATCGTTCTTAGTCATATTTCGGCTGCGCTTACATATGCTCATATCTGCATACTCCGCTCCCATCGGTTCATTTCGTTGTTTTAGGCCATATTCGCCCCTGAGCGGAACAACCCAGGCATATGATTCAGGAATACTGAGCAGATTCAGAAATGCCGCGCTGTCCCGCACTAAAATACGCCTGCCTACTTCCGAATGCGGCAGAGGAGAATCCTCGTATGCCACCTGCACGCTCTTTTCGCTTAAAATATCAGGCGCATTTTCGCCCTTAAAGGTAAGCATAAAGCGGCCCTTGCCCAGAAGGCGCCAGGCAAGGCCCTCCTGCTCAAGACGTTCTGTCATCATAGGCTGAAGCTTGGGACAGTACCGGATAACAGCCATATCAAAATTATTCTGCAATATATTGCGCACAGCCCGCGAAAGCTGTCCGAAATCCGCCTTAACATCCATATCCGTCCTGTTTGAAAAGCGTTTAAGCACCCTATAGGCCAGCGGACACCGCGGAAGGGTCAAGGAATAAGCGCCGGGGCGGGAAAGCATGGATTTATACTCCGCCTCTAATTCCTCCGCCTGCGCCATAATATCATGCGCACGCGCTAAAAAGCGTTCACCGTCAGCAGTAGGCATTATGCCTGAAGGGGTTCGTATAAAAAGGGTAAACCCCAAATCCTCCTCCAGCTTTTTTATGCTTTTGCTCAGGGTGGGCTGGCCTATAAAGAGATTTTCAGCCGCTTTATTTATTGAACGTGTTTTTTCCACCTCAAGAGCATATTTTAAATGCAGCAGATTCATCTTGCACCCCTGGATTGCTTTTTTAAAATTATATCATATAAAAGGGAAAAACAAAAGTATATTTACATTTTCAACTGTATATCAATAAAACGGAGTATATGCATGTGCCGCCGGTTATGCGATATCCGAAATACCTGCGGCATTTCGGGAGAAGCGGCGGAGGGCGGGCGCAGGGATTAAAAGTCTTCATTGCTAAAATAACGGAATCCTCTGCCGTTTTCTTCTATGAACATCCTTTTGCAGCACTGTACCCCTGCCTGGCATACATAGAAAAGATATTTAGTATGCGGCAAACCATATAACCAAATCTCTTATAAGCAATACTCCGCTGTTTTCTCTCTGCATATACGCCAATATGAAGGAAAACCCGCCTCAAACAGCAAACAAAGCAGGTTCCCCTGCCGTTTCTAACTACATCGGGCATTTTTCTTATTTTTAAGTCGGATACCGGCCCGTTCCGCACGCGCCGACTGAATACAGCGCGCAAAAGCGCTATATAAGGGCATATTATTTGTCAACTGAGCGCAAATATATTTTAATATTGAAAAACATCGGGGAACGCTTATTAACGCCGCGTTCCCCAAAATTCAAAATACCCCTTTTTTGTTGGCAAATCTTTTGCCATAGAATATCGCCGATTGTCTCTTATAGCGCTCAGAACAGCCCCGCCACAGCATTAATAATAGGCGCGAATACGATAGCGACCACACTGAGAAGCTTAATTAAAATGTTGATGGAAGGCCCGGCGGTATCCTTAAAAGGATCCCCTACCGTATCCCCTACTACGGCTGCCTTATGGCATTCGGAACCCTTGCCGCCCAGCTGGCCCGACTCTATGTATTTTTTAGCGTTATCCCAAGCACCGCCGCTGTTACTCATCATTATGGCCATAACAAAGCCTGACGCGGCAGAGCCGGCCAGCATGCCCGCTATGCCGTTAAAGGAAAGCAGTATGCCCACTATAATAGGAGCAAGCACAGTTATAACTGCGGGCAGTATCATTTCTCTTTGGGCTGAGCGCGTGCATATATCCACGAACGCTGCGTAATCAGGCTGACCCGTGCCCTCCATTATGCCTTTTATCTCCCTGAACTGCCTGCGCACTTCCATAACTATTTTGGAAGCGGCCCGCCCTACCGCCTGCATTGTAATAGAGGAAAAGAGGAAGGGCAGCATAACTCCTATGAAGAAGCCTATAAGCACCTGGGGATTTAAAAGATTCAAATCAAAGGTAAAATTAAGGCTTCCCTCTACCGTGCTCTTAAATGCCGCTATAAGGGTTATGGCCGTTAAGGCCGCCGAACCTATTGCAAAGCCCTTGCCCGTTGCAGCAGTGGTATTTCCCAGACTGTCCAAAGCATCCGTTCTTTCGCGCACAATTTCAGGCTGACCCGACATCTGGGCTATGCCCCCTGCATTATCTGCAACAGGGCCGTATGCGTCAGTAGCCAAAGTTATGCCCAGCGTGGAGAGCATGCCCACAGCCGCAATGCCAACGCCGAACAAGCCCAGATTGCTGCTATGCGCGCCGCCTGCCAGATAATAGCTGCCTGCAATAGAAGCTACTACTATAATTATCGGGAAAAACGTAGATTTCATGCCCAAAGCAAGACCGTCTATTATTACTGTAGCCGGTCCTGTAGAAGAGGACTGAGCAAGGTTCCTGGTAGGCTTATAAGTTTCAGAAGTATAAAACTCAGTAACAGTCCCCATTATTACTCCGCCTACAAGGCCGCATAGCACTGCGCCGTAAAGGCCCCAGGTGCTGACGGTATACTGGGTGCCGTTTTCCAGCGTTATGGAAGTGTCCCCCAGCAGGAAATGTATCACGAAAAACGCCGCCACTACTATAATGCCGCCAGCCACATAAACCCCCTTGCGCAGAGCGCGCAATAGCTGCTTCTGGTCGGCTTTTTCGCCCGTGCGCACAAAAAACGTACCTATAATAGACGCCAGCACGCCCGCCACGGCTAAAATAAAAGGAGTCCAAAAACCTTTGTCGCCCAAACCGGCAAAAGCGCCCAGAGCGCTGGCCGAAAGCACCGAGCCGACATAGGATTCGTATAAATCGGCACCCATGCCCGCTACGTCCCCTACATTATCCCCTACGTTATCTGCTATTACGGCAGGATTGCGTATGTCATCCTCAGGTATGCCCGCTTCTACCTTACCGCAGAGATCAGCCCCCACATCAGCGGCCTTTGTAAAAATTCCGCCGCCCACACGCGCAAAGAGGGCCATACTGCTCGCGCCCATGCCGAAACATACCATGGTGTTGGCAAGCTGAGTTGCGTCATTTACATTAAACACATAACGCAGTACGGTATACCAAAGGCTGGTATCCAGCAGGCCCAGGCCTACCACCACCATGCCCATAACCGTCCCGCTGGAAAATGCCGTGCGCAGTCCGGGATTGAGTCCTTTTTTGCACGCCATGACCGTCCGGCCGTTTGAAGCGGTAGCTATCTTCATGCCGATATATCCGGCCAGGCCCGAAAAAATCCCGCCTGTCAAAAAAGCAAAGGGAGTATACGCATTTCCCAAACCAAAGCCAAAGTGCATAATTATAAGCACTATGAATACAGCTCCGAAAAAGATGGCCACTCCCCTATACTGCCTCTTAAGAAAAGCATCGGCGGCACGGCGGATTATACCGGTTATCCGGCTTATCTCCTCCGGGCCCTTATCCCTCTTTAACAGTCTCTCGGCAGTGAAAAGCGCAAAGGCCAGAGCGATAACCGCCGTCAGGGTCACAAAGAACATCAGATCCATGACTTTTTCACCTCATAATAAATTTTTATGGACAGATACGTTTTTTGCAGGAAAAGCAAGCTTAAAATTGCATTATGAACGCCATGTTAAAATATCAGGCAAATTAAACAGGGCTTAAGTGCGCCCCTCTTGCAAATGCCTTTCGCCTTCTGTTCAGCCGCAATGCCCGCATGCGGAACAAAAACGCAGCAGCGTTTATTTTTGCAGGCTGGACGTCCAAAGCAAAGCCGTGCCCTGCGTATATTAATATAATAAAGGCTGGCATACCCGTTGTCAAGATAAATCGGTAAAATATAGATATTTTTTTAATAAACTTTGCAAGATACAGCTATCTCAAAATCCATTTAGTGAAAATTAATAACATTTTATGAGAAAATATAACATCCGTCTCCCCTCCCCGTTTCGGTTTACAATTTAGCCGACCTGTGGTAAACTTAACGGCGTAAAAAGCATAAAGAAATAAACAAAGGAGGAATCTCGTCTATGCAATACTCTCACGAGGTAGAGCAGATGATATGCGTTGCCAAGGGCGCCAAGCATAATCCCGCTCCTATTCCTGAAGAAGGAAAGTGGGTATACGCCAAGGAAATAACCGATATAAGCGGACTTACCCACGGAGTTGGCTGGTGCGCGCCTCAGCAGGGCGCCTGCAAGCTTACCCTTAACGTCAAAAACGGCATAATTGAAGAAGCGCTTGTGGAAACCCTGGGCTGTTCAGGCATGACCCATTCTGCCGCCATGGCCGCTGAAGTATTAAGCGGCAAGACCATTCTTGAAGCGCTCAATACCGACCTTGTCTGCGACGCTATCAACGTAGCGATGCGCGAATTATTCCTGCAGATTGTTTACGGCCGCACTCAGACTGCCTTTTCCGAAAACGGGCTGCCCGTAGGCGCAGGACTTGAAGATTTAGGCAAAGGCCTGCGTTCCCAGGTGGGCACCATGTTCTCCACCCACAAAAAAGGCGTGCGTTATCTGGAAATGGCCGAGGGCTACATCCTGGAAATGGGCCTGGATAAAAATGACGAAGTAATCGGCTACAAATTCGTTCATCTGGGCAAGATGATGGAGGCTATCAAAAAAGGCATGGAGCCTAATGAAGCGTACAATAAATTTATCGGTACCTACGGCCGCTTTAATGAAGCAGTTAAGGTAATCGATCCCAGAAAGCAATAGGAGGGACGCGGAATATGATAACCTTTGAAGGATATGAAAGACGTATAGACAAAATAAACAAATGTCTCGCCCAGTATGGCTTTTCCGATTTAGAGCAGGTAAAGGCTTACGCCCTGGAAAAAGGAGTGGACGCGGAGCAGATAGTCCGGTCCATACAGCCCATAGCCTTTGAAAATGCCGTTTGGGCTTATACACTGGGTTCGGCCATAGCTCTTAAAAAAGGCTGCAAAACAGCCGCTGAAGCCGCCGAATCTATCGGCATTGGGCTTCAGGCCTTCTGCATACCCGGCTCGGTAGCGGATCAGCGCAGCGTTGGTCTGGGCCACGGTAATTTAGGCGCTATGCTCCTTAGAGAAGAGACAAGCTGTTTCTGCTTCCTGGCGGGACACGAATCCTTTGCCGCCGCTGAAGGCGCTATAGGCATTGCCAAAACGGCCAACAAGGTGCGCAAGAATCCTCTTAGGGTAATCCTTAACGGCCTGGGCAAGGACGCCGCCTATATAATCAGCCGCATTAACGGCTTTACCTCTGTTGAAACCGCCTATGATTATTCCACCGGCGAATTAAAGGTAATAAGCGAAAAGGCATTTTCAGACGGGGACCGCGCAAAAGTTAAGGTTTACGGCGCGGACGACGTTTCAGAGGGCGTGGCAATAATGATTAAAGAGGGCGTGGATGTTTCCATTACGGGCAATTCCACCAACCCCACCCGCTTCCAGCATCCCGTTGCGGGCACATATAAAAAATGGGCCGTGGAAAACGGCAAAAAGTATTTCTCAGTTGCAAGCGGAGGCGGCACGGGCCGCACGCTGCATCCCGACAATATGGCCGCCGGCCCTGCCAGCTACGGCATGACCGACACCATGGGCCGCATGCATTCTGACGCACAGTTTGCCGGCTCCTCCTCCGTGCCTGCGCACGTTGAAATGATGGGGCTTATCGGCATGGGCAACAACCCCATGGTCGGCGCTACCGTGGCCTGCGCCGTGGCGGTGGAAGAAGCGGGCAAATAAGCTGAAATACCGCAATAAATAAGAGTTTTCACAAACCAGAGCCATTTGATGTTCATTGCGTCAAACGGCTCTGGTTTTTCTCGTCAATGCCGCTTTAATCATTTTCCAAGCGCGCGCCTAAAATATCATTAAAAATAGAAATTTGTCTATCTGATAAAGCTTCTTCAGCACTTTCCGCCCGTTTTCGTTAAGTCTGTCGGCCAGATTCAGATAATGGTTCATGGCCGCCTGTAAATCCCCTATTGTCCATCCAGCCGCTCCGCCCCGCCTGCAAGTATTCCGGCAGCGGCCCGTTCTTGGCCGGCGCGGCGGCGCTGGCATACCCCATGGAATAAAAATAAAATTATTCATGCATTGTTTGTTGAGCCGCCCGCACCGTATGACAGCTCACGAATGGATAAAGCGCAGTTTGACCGTGCTGAAATTAAACGAATTTTACTGCGGCCGTCCGTCTTATATTTAACCGGCGTTTGCCGCTGACATATAAATATGCATAACTCCGCAGCGGGCTCTTGCCTGCTCCTGCCGCAGCTTTGCCCCTTCTAACAATTAACGCTCAGCGCCTTTGCCTAAATTAACGGCGCGGCAGCTTTCATGTTTACCTCATATGCAGCGTCATAAATTTAACGTATGGTTCATACGGTTTATTGCATTTTTTGTATAGATGTGCTATTATAGCGAAAACCAATGAGAAAGAGGTTTGGGGAATGGAGTTACGCACACTTCGTTATTTTTTAGCGGCAGCGCAGGAGGCGAACATCTCAAGGGCCGCGGATATCCTTCACATAACGCAGCCCACTCTGAGCCGGCAGATAATGGATCTGGAGAAGGAATTGGGCACGACGCTGATGCTCCGCGGCAAGCATGGATTGACCCTGACTGACGAGGGCATCTTCTTCCGCCAGCGGGCTGAAGAAATTGTAGAGCTGGCGGACCGGCTGGAACAGGCTTTTGCGGAGCGGAATGCCGACGTCAGCGGGCTGGTTGCCATCGGAGCCTCCGAAGCGGTGGGGAGCCGCCTGTTTGCCAAGCTTATAAAACAATTTTCCGAAAAATATCCTCTGGTTGAGTTTCATCTGTATAACGAAACGGCCGACAATATCAAAGACCGGCTGGATAAAGGGCTGGTGGATGTAGGCCTGCTGCTGGAACCGGTAGATACAGCAAAATATGACTTTATCCGCCTTTCCCAAAAGGAGACCTGGGGAATCCTTATGCGGGATGATCACCCTCTGGCCGGCCGGGAATTTATAATGCCGGAGGAGATAGCGGCATATCCTCTTATTCTCCCGCTGCGCGAGAGGGTGCGCGCGGAAATCCTGAACTGGCTGAAGCGGGAAGAAAAGGATCTAACTACCCCGCTCAGCTATACGCTCCTGTCCAACGCCGCATTGCTGGTAGAGGAAGGCCTGGGATGCGCGTTTTGCCTGGACGGCGCTTTGGCAATCCACAGCAGCCCGCATCTGCGGTTTATCCCCATCCACCCCGAACACACGACTCGCAGCGTGCTGATCTGGAAGAAAAATCACCTGTTTTCCCCCGCCACCTCTCTGTTTATTCAGGAAATCAATATGCTGCGCGCCAGAATGGAATAAATATTGTTTTAGCAGCTCCTCCAGGGATTATAAGCACTGGAGAGGCTTGAGCATGTCAAAAAAGCCGGCACGCTTTTATTCGGAAATGCCCTTTGCTCAGAAATCAAAGCTTTCCGAACCTACCTCTATCTCGCTAATACCCCAGTTCCCTTGGAAAACCGCTTATAAAGCATTTTCCGCTTATCAAGAAATTTCCCCGCAGCACCTGCCGGCGGAAAACAAAATGAAGCTAAATGCCGCAAAAAGTTAAATTTCAGGTTTATCGGCAGTCTGCCGCCCCTCCAGAGTTGTTGCCCCGGAGGGGCTTTTTTGCATCATTCATAAAAAAAATGCATGGAAAAAGATAAAATATAGGCATTAGACATTGCTCACCGCCCCAGCTATAATAAAAACAGAAAATCATTTTAAAGAAGCGTAATGATGGTTTACGGCAATTACAGCGTAAATTCCGCGCTGTATAAGCCGGAAAAGGCGGTTCAGGCAGAGGGCCGTTCAAAGAAATGTACCGAAATCCGCCGCAGAGCAACCGCAGTTATATATTTACAAGGAGGAACATGCAATGAAAATTATTATTTTAGAGGGCAGTCCCAACAGAAAGGGCTCCTCCAACCTGCTGGCAGACTGCTTTAAGCAGGGAGCGGAGGAAGCCGGCCACACGGTGGAAATCATAGACGCCGCCCACGCCGACATTCATCCCTGCACCGGCTGCATCCACTGCGGATACGAAGGGCCCTGCGTACAGAAGGATGAAATGGACCGGATCCGTCCCAAAATCCTTGAGGCGGACATGCTGGTGTTTGCCACACCCCTGTACTATTATGGAATGTCCGCCCAGCTGAAGGTCTTAATTGACCGCTTCTGCGCCTTCAACAGCTCTGTCCAGCGCAGGCATATGAAATCCGCCCTGCTGGCCGCGGCTTGGAACAGCGATGACTGGACCTTTGAAGCACTGGAATCCCACTACAAAACATTGGTGCGCTATCTGAACCTGGCGGATATGGGGATGGTGCTGGGCGCCGGCTGCGGAACCCCCTCCATGACACGGCACTCCCAATTTCCTCAGCAGGCGTATAATCTGGGGAACCGGCTGCAGTGAGCGGTTCACGGCCCATAGGCAAAGGAGCAAGAGTGATGACCGAATTTGAAAAGAAGCAAAACGGGCAGATTTACGACGCCCGTGACCCTGAGCTAAGAAAACAGCAGAGCCGGGCCAAAAATCTGGCAATTACCTATAACTCCCTGCCTGCCGAAGATATTAAAGAACGCACCCGGGTCTTATCCGAGCTGTTCGGACGCTTGGGGAAAAACGCCCGCGTGAATCAGCCGGTCTATGTGGACTACGGATATAACATACAGCTTGCGGACAACAGCTTTATTAATATGCACTGTACTCTGCTGGACACCGCACCCATAATCATTGGGGAAAATACCCTGATCGGCCCGGATGTTAAAATCTATACGGCTGTCCATGCTTTAGACGGAGCCGAGCGCTTTTGGCTGGAAGAGGACGGCACTGCCGCGGTAAAGACGCAGGCGGCGCCGGTTAAAATTGGCAGCTTCACCTGGATTGGCGGCGGAAGCGTCATTCTTCCCGGCGTTACCATTGGAGACAATGCGGTCATCGGCGCGGGAAGCGTAGTAACCCAATCAATCCCGGATAACGCCGTTGCCTGCGGGAATCCCTGCAAAATACGCAAATGGAATCCGCCCCTCCCGTACAAATAAAGCTATGCAGCAGCGCGGCTCCGTTTTAGCAAACAAATAGAGTTAATTGTACAAGGAATAATGCGCCGCAGCCCGAAATTTCGCCCGTTTTCTGCGCTGACCCCAGTTGTTGCACTTTTATATGTTATCCCCAATCGGTATGTTTTTCGGCGTTATCCCCGGCCGGCGGGCGCGCCTCCGGGCCTCCCTTGTCTGCCTTGGAAGCGGACAAATTCCCATGAGCCGGGCCGCAGAGTCAAAAACGGTTGAATTTGCATCCCTGCAAGGTACATACACGGCTGTACCTGGCGCGTATGGAGAAAAACCAGCACAGCAGGATGACATGCCCCCTGTCAAGTAGACATTTTTTGTGGACACCTGTTATGCAGCATAA
>OMGY01001279.1_pt1 | contig 23909 bp, 18 predicted proteins | sample 1674461 | NCBI WGS metagenome assembly OMGY01 (sample SAMN05578579, study PRJEB25193) | human gut metagenome | biome: Human Microbiome; feature: human-associated habitat; material: feces | host: Homo sapiens | place: USA:Birmingham
AAGAATTAGCTGGTGCTAACTTTGCCACTGCTACAGAATTAGCTGATGTTATGGTATATTGCATACATATGGCAGATGCTTTAAATCTGGATATCTCAGAGATAATAAATAAGAAAATGGATAAAAATGAAAAGAAGTATCCAGTAGAGAAAGCAAAAGGTAATAGTAAAAAATATACAGAGTTATAATAGTAAGCATTTATATTATATTGTAAATAATGCTAAAAAATTGTATAATTATTCTAAAACATTTAGAAGTAAAGGCAGGAAAGCAAATGAATAGGGGCAATTTAATTGAAATTTTAAAAAAGAAAATAGTAGTTCTTGATGGAGCTATGGGAACAAGTATACAAAATTATAATTTAAATGAAAAGGACTTTAGAGGGGATTTACTAAGGGATTTTCATAAAGATCAAAAAGGTAATAATGATATATTATCTATAACAAAACCAGAAGTAATAAAAGAAATACACAGAAGCTTCTTAGAGGCAGGTTCAGATATAATTGAAACAAACTCATTTAATTCAACAAGTATTTCTCAAGAAGATTACGATTTAGCACATTTAGTTTATGATTTAAATTATCATTCAGCTAAAATAGCAAGAGAAGTTGCAGATGAATTTACAGCAATGAATCCTGATAAGCCAAGATTTGTTGCAGGTTCTATTGGACCAACGAATAAAACAGCGTCATTATCACCAGATGTTGAAAATCCAGGTTATAGAAATATAACATTTGATGATTTAGTTGATTCTTATAGTGAGCAAATAGGGGCATTAGTAGATGGTGGAGTAGATTGTTTATTAATAGAAACTGTTTTTGATACATTAAACTGTAGAGCAGCAATAGTTGCGGCAAACAATGTATATAAATTAAAAGGATTTACTTTACCAATAATGATTTCAGGTACATTAACAGACAAATCAGGAAGAACATTAGCAGGGCAAAAATTAGAAGCTTTTGCTCAATCAGTTAGAAATGAAAATGTAATTTCTATAGGATTAAACTGTTCTTTTGGTGGTGCAGATTTGATACCTTTTATTAAAGAATTAGCTGATACACAGGATTTATATATATCATGTTATCCTAATGCTGGATTACCTAATGTTTTAGGGGAGTATGATGAAATTCCAAGCATAACAGCTAAATATATTAAAGAATTAGCAAGTGAAAAAAAGGTTAATATAGTAGGGGGATGTTGTGGAACTACAGCAGAACATATTAAAGCAATTGCAGAAGTAGTTGAAGGTGTAGAGCCAAGAACCATTCCTAATATAAAAAAAGAAAGTATTTATTGTGGACTTGAAATTGTAAGAAGTAATAAAGAAAATAACTTTATAAATATAGGTGAAAGAACTAATGTTGCAGGTTCTGCAAAATTTGCAAGACTTATAAGGGAAAAGAAATACGAAGAAGCTTTATCTATTGCAAAGGAGCAAGTAGAAAATGGAGCTCAAATAATTGATGTAAATTTTGATGATGGTTTATTAGATAGTGCTAAGGAAATGGAATATTTCTTAAGACTTATAGCTTCAGAACCAGATATAGCTTCAAGACCTATAATGATTGATTCTTCAAGATGGGAAGTTGTTGAAGCCGGTCTTAGAAGTATTCAAGGTAAACCAATAGTAAATTCAATTTCATTAAAAAATGGTGAGCAAGAATTTTTAAATCATGCTAAGGTTGTTAAGGACTTTGGTGCTGCAGTTGTAGTAATGGCATTTGATGAAAATGGACAGGCTGATACTTATGAAAGAAAAATATCCATTTGCAAAAGGGCTTATGATTTATTAGTAAATAAATTAAATTTCCCACCAGAAGATATAATTTTTGATCCTAATATTTTAGCTATAGCAACTGGTATTGAGAATCATGATAATTATGCAGTTGATTATATTAATGCAACCAAATGGATTAAAGAAAATTTACCATATGCAAAAGTTTCAGGTGGAGTATCAAATTTATCTTTCTCATTTAGAGGAAATAACACAATAAGAGAAGCTATGCATTCTGTATTTTTATATCATGCAATTGAGGCTGGAATGGATATGGGAATTGTAAATCCAGGAATGATTCAAATTTATGACGATATACCAAAGGATTTATTAAGATTAGTTGAAGATGTTGTCTTAAATAAACACAAGGATGCAGCAGAAAGATTATTAGATAAAGCTGAAGATTATAAAACAGGCAATGTTGTTAATAATACAAATAAAAATTTATGGAGAGAAAATAGTTTAAATGATAGATTAAGTTATGCTTTGGTTAAGGGTATAACAGAATATTTAGAGGAAGACTTAGGGCAAGCTATTAAAGAATATCCTAAGCCTTTAAGTATAATTGAAGGGCCTTTAATGGATGGAATGACTAGAGTAGGAAAATTATTTGGTGATGGGAAAATGTTCTTACCACAAGTTGTAAAATCAGCACGTGTTATGAAAAAGGCTGTATCATATTAACTTCCATATATAGAAAAAGAAAAAAAGCAAGGTGAAACATCAAGTGCTGGAAAAATTCTTTTAGCAACTGTAAAAGGTGATGTTCATGATATAGGTAAAAACATTGTAGGTGTAGTTCTTGCTTGTAATAACTTTGAAATAATAGATTTGGGAGTAATGGTTCCGTGTGAAGAAATACTAGATAAAGCTATTAAAGAAAATGTTGATATAATTGGATTAAGTGGACTAATAACACCATCTTTAGATGAAATGTGCCATGTGGCTATTGAAATGGAAAAGAGAAAAATGAATATTCCTTTAATTATTGGTGGAGCTACTACTTCAAAAGCTCATACAGCTCTTAAAATTGATCCTAATTATAGTGGAGCAGTTATTTATGGATATGATGCTTCTAAAACAGTTGAAATATCAAAGAATTTATTAGGAACTAATAAAAATGAATATATTAAGGCTATTAAATATGAATATGAAGAAGTAAGAAAAAATTATAATAGTCATGAAAATAAGATGATTTCTTTAGAGAAAGCAAAAGAAAATAGTTTTAAGATTGACTGGGTTAATAGAGAAATTTCAAAGCCAAACTTTATAGGAATAAAAGAAGTTAAGGATTATTCAGTATCTGATTTAAGACCATATATTGATTGGACATTCTTCTTTATAGCATGGGAAATGAAAAAGTTATATCCAGATATATTAGAAGATTCAGTTTATGGAAAAGAAGCTAAAAAGATTTTTGATGATGCTAACAAAATGTTAGACTTTATTGAAGAAAATAATATTATTGATATTAAAGGTGTTTTTGGAATTTTTGAAGCTAATTCTAATGGAGATAATATTGAGGTTTATACTAAAGATAAATCACAAACAACTATATTCAATTTACTTAGAGAACAAAGAGAAAAAAGCAATGGTGAGTACTTATGCCTTTCAGATTTCGTTGCACCAAAAGAAAGTGGTAAGGAAGATTACTTAGGTGGATTTATTGTAACAGCAGGATTAGGAGCAGATGCTTATGCTAAAAAACTTGAAGATGAAGGTGATTCTTATAACGCAATTATGTTAAAGCTTGTTTGTGATAGATTGGCAGAAGCATTTGCTGAAAAGCTTCATGAAGACATTAGGAAAATTTATTGGGGGTATGATCCAGACGAAAACTTATCTATGAAAGAAATATTTAAGGCAAGTTATAGAGGAATAAGACCTGCATTTGGCTATCCGTCACTTATTGATCAAAGCCAAATGAAAAAATTATTTAATATTTTAGATGGTGAAAAAGTAACTGGGGTTAAACTTACTGAAAGTTATATGATGGATCCTGTATCATCTGTTTGTGGATTATATTTTGCTTCAGAAGATTCTAGATATTTTAACTCAAACTATATAGATAAAGATCAAGCAGAAGATTATGCAAAAAGATGTGGATGCACATTAGAAGAGTTAGAAAAATCATTACCTAATATATTAAGCTATAAGTAAAGTACATTTAATAAACTGAGGGGAGATAATTTCCCTCAGTTTATTTATCTTGCTAATAGTATTATTAGATTAGAAGAAGAGTTTAACTTTTAGATTTTTGGTGGCTGTTGTGGTACAGATAATATATATTTGAAGGAAATAGCAAAAAGAATAAAATAAATATTTTTAGTTTAAGTAAAAAAAATAATATTATTGACATTAATTACAAATAGGAATATGATTTAATCATAATTTAATTTACAAATATAGGATATATTTCAATCTGATAGAAAAGTTAAATCTAATCTAAAAGAGAGTAATTAATAGTTTTGTTAAAAATATATAAGCGCCTCTATAAGTTTATATATTTTATTTAGCTAGCTTTCTTTTATTAGAAGCTAGCTTTTTTTTATTAGATAAATAAGGGGATGAGAATTTTGAAAAAAATAGCTGTAATAAGTGCAATATTAGAAGAACCGAAAGAATGTCAAGAAAGATTCAATAATGTAGTTTCTAGCTTTAGAGGAAGTATAAAAGGAAGAATGGGAATACCATTTGAAGAAGGAATATCAGTTATAAGCATTACTGTAACAGGAACATTAGAAGAAATAAATAGTTTAACTGGGAAGCTTGGAAATATACAGGGTGTTGTAGTGAAAACAGCAATTGCTAAAAGGGAGATTTAATAAAAGGTATGAGTGTTATAGAAATTATAAACAAGCTATATAATACAAGTACTGCAACTAGAGAAGAACTTAATTATTTACTAGATAATTTAACAAAAAAAGATAAAGAGTATTTAATAGAAAAGTCTCATGAAATAGCTTTAAATAATTATGGTAATAATGTTTATATTAGAGGTCTTATAGAATTTACAAATTACTGTATTAGAGATTGTAAATACTGTGGTATTAGGAAATCAAATAATAAAGCAGATAGATATAGGCTTAGTATTGAGCAAATATTAGAATGTGCTGAACTTGGAGATAAATTAGGATATAAGACATTTGTACTTCAAGGTGGGGAAGATCCATATTTTACTGATGAAATAATGGTTGAAATAATTAAAAAGATAAAAGGAAAATATCCATATAATGCAATTACTTTATCTTTAGGTGAACGTTCATATGAATCATATGAAAGGATGTTTAAAGCAGGTGCAGACAGATATTTATTAAGACATGAGACAGCAAGTAAAGAATTATATGAATCTTTACATCCAAATTCTAGCTTTGAAAATAGAAGAAAGTGTCTTGAAAATTTAAAGAAAATTGGTTATCAAATAGGGGCTGGATTTATGGTAGGACTTCCAAAGCAAACAAATAATGATTTAGTTAATGATTTGTTATATTTAAAAGAATTAAATCCACATATGTGCGGAATAGGTCCATTTATCCCCCATAAAGATACACCTCTTTATAATGAAAACTGTGGAACATTAGAAAAAACTATTACGATGTTAGCCTTAGTTAGGTTAATGTTACCTAAAGTTTTATTGCCAGCAACAACAGCGCTTGGTAGTATAGATCCTCTTGGTAGAGAAAAAGGATTAAAAGCAGGTGGAAATGTTGTAATGCCAAATCTTTCACCTACAAATGTTAGGGAAAAGTATTTATTGTATGATGGAAAAATATGTACTGGTGATGAAGCAGCAGAATGTAGAGCTTGTATAGAAAAAAGAATTAATAAAGCAGGTTTCAAATTAAATATTAGTAGAGGTGACAGCTTAGTATTATCAGAAGAGGAAATTAATAATATAAATAAAAATATTAAAATAGAAAAAATTATTAAAGAAAATTTAGATAATATAAGTTTAGTAAAAAAAGGGTAGGAGAATAGATTATGTATATTAATCATGAAGAAGTCTGTAGATTATTAGAAGATGGTAAAAATGCTACTAGGGACGATGTTTTAAAAATTTTAAATAAAGCAAGAGAAAAAAATGGAATTTCTCATAGGGATATTGCCGTATTATTACAATTAGAAGATAAAGAATTATTAAATGAAATGTTTAAAGTTGCTGGTGAAATTAAAAAGTCCATTTATGGAAAAAGAGTAGTTTTATTTGCACCACTTTATATTAGTGATTTTTGTGTTAATAATTGTGTTTATTGTGGATATAAAAAGTGCAATACTTTTAAAAGAAGAAAGCTTACACAAGATGAAATAAGAGAAGAAGTTAAAATATTAGAAAAAATGGGACATAAAAGATTAGCATTAGAGCTTGGAGAAGACCCTGTAAATGCTCCAATTGAATATGTTTTAGAAAGTCTTGATACTATTTATAAAACTCAAAATGAAAATGGAAATATTAGAAGAGTTAATGTAAATATTGCAGCAACAACAGTTGAAAATTATAAAAAACTTAAAGAAGCTAATATAGGAACTTATATATTATTTCAAGAAACATATCATAAACCAACATACGAAATTATGCATCCACATTCATTAAAGTCAAGTTACGAATATCATTTAAATGCTTTTGATAGAGCAATGGAAGGTGGAATTGAAGATGTTGGTGGGGGAGTTTTATTTGGATTAGCTGATCCTAAATTTGAAGTTTTATCATTAATGATGCACAATGAACATCTTGAAAAAAAATTCGGAGTTGGATTCCATACAATTTCAGTTCCAAGAATAAGGCAAGCTGAAGGTGTTACTTTAGAGAATTTTCCACATCTTTTAAGTGATGAAATGTTTAAAAAGGTAGTAGCAATTATAAGAATTGCAGTACCATTTACAGGAATAATCATGTCTACTAGAGAAGATGAGGAAATGAGAAGAGATGCTCTTAAATTTGGAGTAACTCAAGTTAGCTCTGGATCTTCAACAGGAGTAGGTGGATATAAGCAAAGGGAAGAAGGAAAAAGCATTGAACAATTTAAGACTTCAGATGAAAGAACACCATTAGAAGTATTAAATTGGTTATTAGATGAAGGATATATTCCAAGCTATTGTACAGCATGCTATAGAAAAGGTAGAACTGGTGAAACTTTTATGGGGTTAGCTAAAAGTGGAGAAATTCAAAATATGTGTGAACCAAATGCGTTAATGACTTTAATGGAATATGCATTAGATTATGGTGATAAAGAAACCTGTGAAAAAGCTGAAAAATTGGTGAATGAAGAAATAATTAAAATCAATAATGAAGCAATAAGAAAGTTTGTCATTGAAGGAATAGTAAAATTGAAGGAAGGTAAAAGAGATATTTATATTTAGGAGGAAAGTATGAATAGTACACCAAATGCTAATAGAAAACACGTAGCTATATTCGGTAAGACAAATGCAGGTAAATCATCTTTAATAAATAGTATTTGTGGACAAGAAATTGCAATTGTATCAAAAATAGCAGGAACAACAACAGATCCTGTATTTAAAGCAATGGAGTTAATATCAATAGGGCCAGTTTTATTTATAGATACAGCTGGTCTTGATGATAAAAGTGAAGTTGGTAAACTAAGAATAAAAAAAACTAAGGAAATGATGAAAAGAACTGATTTTGCTTTATATTTGATGGACGTTAATAATATAGATGATAGTGATTATGAAGAAATAAAGTTAGAATTTAAAAAATATAACATGCCTTATATGTTGATTATTAACAAAATAGAAGATACCGAAAAATCAAAGCTTGATGAATTAAAAAGTAAATATAAAGAAGCAAAGTTTGTATCTACTTATAGTAAAGAAGGTATTGATGAACTTAAAAATGAATTAGTAGCAAAGCTACAAGATAGTGAAAATGAAATGCCTATAATAGGTAATTTAGTTCCATATGGAGGAAAGGTCATATTAGTAGTTCCAATAGATTCAGAAGCACCAAAGGGGAGAATTATTCTTCCACAGGTTCAATGTATTAGAGATTGTTTAGATAATGGAATTAAAACATATGTAGTTAGAGATACAGAATTAGCTTCAGCTTTAGAAGATATACAGGATGTTGATTTGGTAGTAACTGATTCTCAGGCATTTAAAAAAGTAAGTGAAATAGTTCCTAAAAATATAAAATTAACAGGTTTTTCAATACTTTTTGCTAATCATAAGGGAGATTTAAAATCATTTGTTGCTGGAGCTAGAAAAATAAATGATTTAAATAAAGATTCTAAAATTCTAATTTGTGAAAGCTGTACCCACAATGTATCTCACGAGGATATAGGTAGAATTAAAATTCCAAAGCTTCTTAATAAATATGTTGGTACTAAACTTAATTATGAATTCAAAGTTGGTCATGATTTTCCAGAAGATATTAATAAATATGATTTAATAATTCACTGTGGTGGATGTATGATTAATAGAAAAACTATAGTTAATAGAATTGAGATTTGTAATAAAGAAAAAGTAGCCATTACAAATTATGGAGTTGTATTAGCTTACTTAAATGGAATTTTAGATAGAAGCTTAGAAATATTTGAAAACAATTAGTGTAAAATAAGGTTGTCTTTTTAAGGCAGCCTTATTTATTTTTGGTATTCTTTTTAAGGAAGATAAAAGCTATTAGCGGCTTCTAATAAAAATTTATTATAACTACTATTTTCAATAACAGTTGGGCATGATAATTCAAGTGGACTAATTAAACTTTTAAACTTAAGATCATTTAAAAGATGAATTGATTTATTTAAGCTAATAGGTAATATATCATTAAAATCACTATTGTTAGGAGATATTGAAATAGAATTAATAAGCTCCCTTGTTGATTTTAAATCATATATTTTAATATTTTCTTTAAGAAATTTTCTTAATAAAGTAGTACTAAAATTATTATTTATTATAGTGAATTTATCGCAATTATTATAAAAATAATTGTCTAACCAAAGGTGAGAGTAATACCCAACAATATATGATTTTTCGAAGTGATTTACGTTTAATTTAAGTATTTTAGAATTAAATATATCTAAATTAGATTCATCATTAATTGTTTCTTCAAAATGAGAAAGGCAACCTTTTTTTTCATTATTAAAAATAAAATAATAATCTGGAGCAATACTGCCCAGAACTAAATAATTTAAATCATAATTATTATATTTTTTATTTGTTAGGTACTTTATAAAATTAATATGAGTTGTTAAATTTGGCATAATAGCTCCTCCATATTATACTCTTTTATTGATTTATATGAAAATATATTAAAAATTATTTCTCTTATAAACACAAGACTCTTATATAATATACTCGTAAATGAGAATAAAATAAAAACAAAATACAGATGAAAACATAAAATAAATATTAAAAATAAATTAGAAAGGAAATAGAGTGATGAGATATGTAATTGTAAGCATTGTAAAAGGTCCTGCAGGAGATTTTAATAATAATTTAAGAAAAGATATCTTTAGTAAATATAAAGCTAAATCTTCTAAATTACCTGCACATTTTACAATAAAAGCACCATTTGAATATAACGAAAATATAACTGATTTAGAAAATTGTATAGAAGAAATAAGTAAAAAAGAAAAAGCTACACCTTATAAAATAGATGGATATAATCATTTTGATGATAGAGTAATATATATGGATGTAAATATGTCCAAAGAAGCAAAAAAAGTACATGATGAACTTATAGATAAACTTAGTACTATTTCATATATAAATTTTAAAAATAATGAAGGTAAAGATAAAATTTTTCATGTTACTTTAAGCTCAAAAAAAATACAAAAAATATATAAGCAATTATGGGATTATGTAAATACGATTCCCTGTTGTTTTGATTGTATGTTTGATAATATTTGTATCTATAAATGGCAAAATAATACTTGGGTTCTACACAGAGAATACAAATTAGAAAATTAAATAATTTATAAAACACATATAACCAGGATAGTGTTATATGTGTTTTTAATATCCTAAACATATAAATACTTTTGTATACATACATTAATATAAGAAAAAATTCTGTTTGGGGGAAATGATGAAAAGATTATTAATTATAAAAACTTTAATAGCTGGTATTATAATAATGCTTATTTATACTATTATTTTTAAAACAAATTTGATATTTTCAGAAGCTGAGATTTCAGCTTTTCTTACTTATATGAAAGAAAGAAATAATTTCTTAGGTGCTAGTAATTTTTTTATTTGGATTGTAATTATATCAGCATTAGTTATTACTGCTTTAAATAAAATGAGCAAAGTAAATAAAAAGAACTAAATATGTTGATTTATATACTAAAATTAAATAAAGCAATTTAAATATTTAATAAATTTATAAACAAATTTTACATTTTTACTTCTCTTAGCCCCAAAATAATATTATAATAGAGGAAATAATTAATTTATTTTACATTTATAGTAATATCTAGTCATAATACATATAAAGTAAATTTATATGTATTGGGGATTTTAAAATATATGACTATTTACTTTTATAAGATGACTAGTATTAAATTATTACTTTTAAAGGGGGCAAAGTTTATGAAAACTTCAAAACTAAGAAAAATATTTTCATTAATTCTAGCGATGACGCTGAGTACTACATTGTTTATAGGGTGTAGTGGAAATGAAAAATCAAAAACTGACGGAAATACTATAACTAATGAGGTGAAACAAGAAATTGTTTATAATTTAGGTGCCGATCCTCAAACAATTGATCCTTTGTTAAATACGGCCATTGATGGATCTAATGTTATTGTTAATGCATTTGAATGTTTAATGGTGTTAAATGAAAACAATGAGGCTGTTCCTGGTGCTGCAGAAAGCTATGAAGTATCTGATGATGGATTGGTTTATACGTTCAAACTTAGAAAAGATGGAAAATGGTCAGATGGTAAACCTGTTACTGCTAATGATTTCTATTATGCATGGATGAGAGGTCTAAATAAAGAAACAGCGGCTGAATACTGTTATCAATTCTTTTATATTAAAAATGGAGAAAAGTATTACAATGGTGAAGCAACAGCTGATGAGGTTGGATTAAAGGTTTTAGATGATTATACATTAGAAATTACCTTAGAAGCTCCAACAGCTTATTATCCACAATTATTAGCACATCAAACTTATTCTCCAGTAAGAGAAGATATAGTTACAGCTAATCCAGATACATGGGCTACTAGTCCTGATACTTATATTGGAAATGGTCCATTTAAATTAGTTCGATGGGATATGAAAGATCAATTAGTCTTTGAAAAGAATGATAATTATTGGGATGCAGATAATGTAAAATTAGAAAAGATAACATATAAATTAGTAACAGATGAAACTACAGCTTATTCGGAGCTTAAAGCAGGTAATTTTGATGTTGTTAACTCTGTTCCAACTAATGAAATTGAGCCTGGTAAAAATGATGGGTTAGTGAAAATATTCCCTAAGCTTGGAACATACTTTTTTGCTATAAACGTAGGTAAACAAGATAGTATGTCAGAGAACGTTAAAAACGCACTAAGTAACAAATTAGTTAGACAAGCTCTTGCATTAGCAATTGATAGACAAGAAATAATAGATAATGTTGGTAAAGCAGATCAAGTAGCAGCTTATAGCTTTGTTCCTCTTGGTATTACAACATCAGATGGTAATGAATTCTCAAGTAAGGAATATTATGATCCCTCTGATATGGATGGAAATATTGAAAAAGCAAAAGAATTATTGAAGGAAGCTGGTTATGAAAATGGTGAAGGTTTACCAACCATTGAATTAATGTACAATACTGAAGGTGCTCATAAAGATGTATGTCAGATAGTTCAAGAAAATTTAGCTAAGATTGGAGTTAATGTAGAGTTAACAAATCAAGAATGGGCTGTATTTTTAAGTACAAGACAAAATGGAGAGTATCAAATTGCTAGACACGGCTGGATAGGTGATTATAGTGATCCTATGACATTCCTAGATATGTGGGTAACAGGCGGAGGAAATAATGATTGTGGATTTAGTAATTCTGAATATGACTCTCTTATTGCAGAAGCAAAAGTAGAAACTGATACTAAAAAAAGAGAAGAGTTATTAAGGCAGGCTGAAGATATATTAATGGATGAAATGCCAGTTATACCAGTATATTTTTATACAACTGTTATGGCATGGAATGATGACGTAGAAGGAGTACTTGTTACAGCACTGGGAAAAGTATATTTCAAAAATGCATATAAAATAGCTAAATAATAAATGGAAAAAACTCACTGAAATTGAAGAGCCCCGTTAAGTAGACAGGGGCTTATTCAACCCTAAAAGGTTCAGTGAGTTTTTTTATTTACAACAATCAATAAACTTTCTAAATAATTTAAGAGTAATTTCGTCATTAGAAGCCATCATTTCTGGATGCCACTGTATACCTATTACTATTTTTTCATCTACTAATTCTATTGCTTCAATAATTCCATCTGGAGATACTGCTGTAGTTTTAAAATTAGGAGCTATTCGCTTAACAGATTGATGATGAGCACTATTAACTAGATAGTTACTTCCAAATATATCGTATATAAAGCTATTTTTTTCAATGAAAATAGGATGACATCTTTCTGATAAATGACTATCTTGTTTATGAAGAATTTGAGTTTCTGTTGCATAAGATATATCTTGATAAAGTGTACCACCAAAGGCAACATTAATAACTTGACATCCCCTACATATTCCTAAAATAGGTATATCCATCTCAAATGCCTTTTTAACTAAGCTTATATGATACCAATCAACTAATGAGTTAGTATTTCCAAGTAAAGGCTTAGGAAGTTCTTCGTAAGATAAAGGATTAACATCTATGCCACCTGGTAATAATAATCCATCACAACATGATAATTGTTCTTGTATTATATTAATATCATTAATTAATGGCAAAATTATAGGTATTCCACCTGCATTAAATATAGCATTAGGATAATTGTTATTCACTTTTGTATAATAATCCCCGGCAAATTCAACTCTAAAATCTTTAGTTAATCCACCCGCAATTGCGATCTTAGGTATTTTCATATGGATAGCCCCCTCAATATCAAATATATAATATATATTATAATTCAAAAAAATCTCATAATAAAGTAAAATATGTAAAATAAAGACTAAAGTTAATAGACAAAATTATTTTATAAATGTATAATGTAAAAAAAGTAATAATTTATATTGTATTGCAAATATATAAAAGGGGGATTAATGTGATTAATTTAAGTATTCTTGAGGAGTTATCAAATTCATTCGGACCATCTGGTTTTGAAGATGATGTTACTAAAATAATTCAAAAACATTGTAGAGAAATGGATGTTAATATAGATGCTATGAATAATGTTTATGTTGAATTAAAGAATAACAACAAAAAAAGACCTGTTATAATGTTAGATGCACATACTGATGAAGTAGGTTTTATGGTACAAGCTATTAATGAAAATGGACTATTAAGTATAGTACAATTAGGTGGATGGCATATAACTAATATTCCTGCACATACTGTATATATAAAAAATAGAGATGGTAAACTTATTAAAGGAATTACAACTTCTAAACCTGTACATTTTATGACAGCATCAGAAAGAGCTAATAATACTTTAGAAATTGAAGATATTTACGTAGATGTAGGTGCAACTAGTAAAGATGAAGTAGTAAATACTTTTAATATACGAGTTGGAGATCCAATTGCACCTAAAGTAGAATTCGATTATAACAAAGAATTAGAAGTATGTTATGGAAAAGCTTTTGATAATAGAGTCGGTTGTTTTTGCATAATTGAAACATTAAAGCTTCTTTCACGAGAAAAAGACTTAGGTTTTGATATAATTGGTGCCTTTGCAGCACAAGAAGAAGTTGGCACTAGGGGAGCTCAAATAACTTCACAAGTAGTAAAGCCTGACTTAGCTATCGTATTTGAAGGATCTCCTGCTGATGACTTATATTATTCTAAAGGAATAGCTCAAAGTGTATTAAAAAATGGAACACAAATACGAAATCTAGATCAAGGATATATTGGTAATCATAAATTCATCAGGTATGCAGAAGACATAGCCGAAGAAAAACATATTAAATTTCAAAATGCAGTAAGAAGGGGTGGATCAACAAATGCAGCTAAAATAAGTTTATTTAATAAGGCTGTACCTGTTTTAGTATTAGGGATCCCTTCACGTTATGTCCATAGTCATTATAATTTTTGTGCTAAAGCCGATATAGAAGCAACAGTAAAGCTTGCATATGAAATAATAGTAAGCTTAAAAGATAATATAAATAAAATATTATAATAATTTATAGTCTACAATTTGCTAATAATTTATAACAAATTGTAGATTTTTTTAATTTAAAGATAAATAATATGGATTGGAATGTTTTTCTATAATGGTATAAATATTGGAATTTGTCTGCGAATAGTAAATTATTAGAAATTTATTATTTTTATAATTTTACTACTAAAATAATGTATAAATATTCCTAGATTAATTTCTGAAAGCGTGTAAACAAGCCCTTGGAAACGTTAACTAACTAAAATGAAAATATTATTAAATTGATTAAAACCTTAGAAAAAAGTTAAGAATATATTAAAAAAATATAACTTATATTAACGATATGTTTTGACAAAGTAAAAAAAGCAAGTATAATTAAATTATGAATTAACAATAAATAATTAAATAGTTAATACTTGGTATTTAAATTATGACTAATTAAATCAATATATTTATAATTATACAAAAAGTTTGCTATTAGTTTTTAATTGATATAATTCATAATTCTAATAGGATAAATTGCTTAAAGCAGTTTATATATATTACAAAGGGGGCAAATTTAAGATGAAAAGTTCAAAACTAAAAAAACTATGTGCTGTTATAATGGCAGCAACAATTAGTACAACCTTATTCATTGGCTGTGGAAGCTCAAATGATGGTAGTACTTCAATCAAAGGTAATAGTAATGCCAGTGATACAGTTAAACAGGAATTAGTATTTAATTTAGGAGCTGATCCAGAAACAATCGATCCTACAATTAATACTGCTTCAGAAGCATCAACAGTTATTCTTAATGCTTTTGAATGTATTATGACACTTGATGAAAATGATAATGCAGTTGAAGGTGCAGCAGAAAGTGTTGAAGTATCAGATGATGGTTTAGTATATACTATTAAGTTAAGAAAAGATGGTAAATGGTCAGATGGGGAACCAGTTGTAGCTGATAACTTTAAGTACTCTTGGGTAAGAGCGCTTACTAAGGAAAATGCTGCAGAATATGCTTATCAATTATATTATATTAAAAATGCTGAAAAATACTATAATGGTGAAGCAACTGCTGATGAATTAGGAATTAATGTTATTGATGATTATACTTTAGAAGTAACTTTAGAAGCTCCAACAACATACTTCCCTCAATTATTAGCATTTCCAACATATGCTCCATTAAGAGAAGATATTGTTAGTGCTGATCCAGAAGGATGGGCTACAAAACCTGAAACTTATGTAACTAATGGTGCATTTAAATTAGTTCAATGGGATATGAAAGATCAATTAGTATTCGAAAAAAATGAAAATTATTGGAATAAGGATAGTATTAAATTAGATAAATTAACTTTTAAACTTGTAACTGATGACACTACAGCATACTCAGAATTACAAGCAGGAAACTTTGATGTTGTTAACTCTGTTCCAACAAATGAAATTGAACCTGGTCAAGAAGCTGGTTTAGTTCATGTTTCACCTAAATTAGGAACATATTATTTTGGTATTAACGTTGGTAAGCAAGATGATATGGCGGAAGATGTAAAAACAGCATTAAGTAATAAATTAGTAAGACAAGCTATTAATTTAGCAATTGACAGACAAGAAATTATTGATAATGTTGGTAAAGCTGAACAAGTTGCAGCTTATAGCTTTGTACCAGAAGGTATCTATAATCCAGATGGTACTGAATTCGCAGATAAAGAATATTATGATCCTTCTGACATGGATGGAAATATAAAAAAAGCTAAAGAATTATTAAAAGAAGCTGGCTATGAAAATGGTGAAGGTCTTCCTACAATAGAATTAATGTATAACTCAGAAAGGTGCTCATAAAGATATCTGCCAAATAATTCAAGAAAACCTAGCTAAGATTGGTATCAATATTGAATTAGCTAACCAAGAATGGGCTGTATTCTTAAATACTAGACAACAAGGTGGATATGAAATTGCAAGACAAGGTTGGATAGGTGATTATAGTGATCCAATGACATTCTTAGATTTATTTGTAACTGGTGGTGGTAACAATGATTCAGGTTACAGCAATCCAGAATACGATGCTTTAATTGCTGCAGCAAAAGTAGAAACAGATCCAGATAAGAGAAAAGAACAATTAAGAGAAGCAGAAGATATCTTAATGGATGATATGCCTATACTTCCAATTTACTACTATACAACTGTTATGGGTTGGAATGAAAATGTTAAGGGTATCCAAGTTTCTGTATTAGGTACAGTTTACTTACAAGGTGCATACAAAGAATAATTAATAAAAAGATTATTTCTATTTGAAATCATCTTTTTTCATTGTTTTTCTAACTTCTTTAGGTGTACAATTGAATTTCATTTTAAATGTTTTATAAAATAATTTAGTATTTGTAAATCCGTGTGTTTCTAATATATCACAAAGTGGATTATTAGTATTAATTAAATCCTTATATATGTGTGCAAGTCGTATTTCATTTAAATATTCTAAAAATGTTTGTCCCATATATTGCTTAAATTTTCTACAAAAATATTCTGGTTGCAAGTGTGCAACATTAGCTATTTCTTGAATAGAAATAGCTTTATTATAGTTTAGTTTAGTGTATTCTAATATAGGTTCAAATCTTGAAAGTGATGAGCTGCTATGTTGTATTTGCTTAGAACCAAGAGTTGTTCTAAAATTTGTATATAGTTCATAAAGCAGTTCAAATACTAAACTTGTAAATTTTAATCTACCAGCATCTGAAGGTGACTTTTCTATTGATTCCATTTCTTTCAATATATATTTTAAGTTATTAGCTTTCTTTAAATATTCTTCATTCTTTGTATTTGAATAAACATCAAAATAAAAGTTTTTATAGTTTGGAATATATTTATTTAATAAAGCAGTTGGAATTTGAATCATAATAGATGTATTTCCCTCAATTGAATGAGTTGAATGAACAACCCCTGAATTAATTAATATGCAGTCATCTTCTTTTAAATTATATTTATATTCACCAATATCTAATTGTAATGTTCCAGATGTAAGATATATTATTTCAATGGAATTATGCCAATGACTTGATACATATCGTCCTTCATCATTAAACAATTCAATATAAACATCTAAATTTTCTGTAGGTTGTATAATTTCATGAGTAAATCCTTTTATAGCCATAGTTATAACCTCCCTTTATTAAATTATATGTTAATATTCTTATTAATTCAATTTATAAAAAAGATAATATTGACTAATAAATTAGACAATAATGATACTTTTATAACACAATGTAAAAGTATACAATATAAGCATACCAAGTGAAAAACATTATTTTATTCATTGGTTGAATAATATATGATATTATAAATAAATCAATATAGACATATTATTGATTGTAATATGAGGGGGAATACTTATGTATATAAATGGAGTTAATTTAGGAAATTGGTTAGTATTAGAAAAGTGGATGAGTCCAACATTATTTTATGGAACAGATGCAGAAGATGAGTATTATCTTCCAAGAAGTTTACCTCAAGATGTATATGAATCTAGAATAAAAATTCATCGTAGCGAGTATATAACTGAAAGAGATTTTGCCACTATAAAATCTTTTGGACTTAATGCAGTTCGTATTCCAGTTCCTTATTTTATTTTTGGTGATTGTAAACCTTTTATAGGGTGTATAGAAGAGTTAGACAAGGCTTTTAATTGGGCTGAAAAGTATGAATTAAGTATTCTAATCGATTTGCATACTGTTCCAGGTAGCCAAAATGGGTTTGACAATGGTGGGATATCAGGAGTATGTAAGTGGGCCAAACAACCTGAAAGTGTTCAATTTACCTTGAGCTTATTAGAAAGGTTAGCAGAAAGATACGGAAAAAGAAAAGGTCTTTATGGAATACAAATATTAAACGAGCCTATAACAGAAAAGATGTGGGATTTATTTGATATCCAAAATAGGTATAAGCCAGTTGATGAAGAAATGGCTAAAGGAAGTGGTCCTATTTCATTAAAGTTTTTACGTAGTTTTTATATTGATGCTTATAGGGTTATGCGTAAGCATATGCCAGAAGATAAAGCTGTAGTATTTCATGATGGTTTCGATTTAAAATCATGGAAAGATTTTATGAGAGAAGAAGAGTTTAAAAATGTTGTTTTAGATACACATCAATACTTAATGGTTGCAGAAGCTAACGGTTGTGAAAAAAATCTTGAAGCTTATGTGAAATATATTCAAGAAAATTTTGAAAAAGATGTTGAAGAAATGCAAAAATATTTCCCAGTAATTTGTGGAGAGTGGAGTTTATTTAATTCTTATGGTACAGGAGTAGATACCAAAGGAGGACAATCTCCATTAAATGGTGTAGAAGCAAATACGGAAATTCTTTCTTCTGATGAAAAGAAAGAATTATATAGTACTATTGCTAAAGCTCAATTAAATGCCTGGAAAAAAGGAAGTGGACATTTTTATTGGAATTATAAATTACTTTTAGATACAGTTAATGAACCAGGATGGATTGGTTGGGATAGTTGGGACTTAGGAAAATGTGTAGCACAAGATTGGTATCCTATTGAAAAAAATTAGACATTATAAAGTACTGACATTATATAAAGCAATTAATGTTAGTACAAGATAAATTATGAACTATTAAAAAAATTATATTAATAAAAGGAGAAATAATATGATTAGAAATCCTATTTTGCCTGGATTTAATCCAGATCCATGTATTTGTAGAAAAGGTGATGATTATTATATGGCTGTCTCTTCTTTTGAGTGGTTTCCAGGAATTCCTGTATATCATTCGAAAGATTTAAAAAATTGGGAGCTATTAACTCATGTTTTAACAAATGATACAGCTGTAGATTTGAAAAAATTACCTTCAGCAAAGGGGATTTGGGCCCCTTGCTTAACTTATTGTGAAAAAGAAGATTTATTTTATGTAGTGTATGGAGTGATGAATTCCATGAATGCTAGGTATTTTGATGTTGATAATTTTGTAATAACATCAAAAAATATAGAAGGTCCTTGGAGTGAACCTGTATATATACATTCATCAGGGTTTGATGCATCAATTTTACATGATGATGATGGTAGAAAATATATAGTTTCATTAGAATGGGAAACTAGAGAAGGATACGAAAAACCAGGTGCAATTTGTATGGTTGAATATTGCCCTGAAAAGAAAGAAATTATAGGATATCCAAAACGAATTTGGAGTGGTGGAACTAATAGAGGATGTATTGAAGCTCCACACTTAACAAAACGTGGAGAGTATTATTATATAATGTGCGCTGAAGGTGGGACAGGCTATGGACACAGTGTTACTATGGGAAGATCAAAAAATGTCTGGGGCCCATATGAAGGTGATCCTACTAACCCAATAGTAACATCAATACCAGGGGATTTTTATGAAAGACATGATCCGGATCATTTAAAACCCAAATACTATAATCCAGAATCTATTTTACAAAAATCTGGTCATGGTAGCTATGTTGAGACACAGTTAGGTGAAGTATATTTAGTTCATCTTACAGCAAGACCATTTGTTCCAGAGTTAAGATGTACTCTAGGGCGTGAAACAGCTATTCAGAAGATGATTTGGACAGATGATGGGTGGTTAAGAATGGCTGATGGCTCTAATTTAGCAAAAGAGTTTATTGAAGAAAGTAAACTTCCAGAATATAAATTACCCCAAATTCCTAGCTTTGATGATTTTGATAGCGGGGAACTTGGAATACAATATTATTCACCAAGAATTATGCCAACTTCATTTGCAGATGTAAAATCTAGACCAGGTTATGTTAGAATAAGGGGACAAGAATCTAGATGCTCCTTAAATAAAGTTAGTATATTAGCTAGAAAGTTAACTTCTGTATATGCAACTATAACAACAAAGATGGAATTTAAGCCTGAAGTACATCAACATAGTGCTGGATTAATAATGTATTATGATAATATGAATTACATTTATTTAAGAAAATATTATAGTGATACTTTAAATAGTAGTGCTATTTCAATAATTCATTTAGAAAATGGTGAAAAGACAGAGTTTATTAATACTAGAGTAAAAGTAGATGATTCTCCTATTTATTTTAGATTAAAAATTAATGGAAGAAGTTCATACTTTGAATGGTCTTATAATGGTGAAAATTACGAAAGAATAGGTAAAGTATTTGATACAACTAAATTCTCTGATGAGTATTGTAAATATGGTGAATTTACAGGTACATTTGTAGGAATTACTTGTGCAGATAGAGTTCTTCATAAACATTATGCAGATTTTGATTTCTTTGATTATAAAGCTGATGAATCAAAAAATGTAGAGTAAAATATATAAAAGGTAGGTTTGAGAGTTATGCAAGGAGTAATGGAAAATAAAAAATCAACAAACAAAGGGTTATCAATATTTGAGCGTTTTGCATATGGATGCGGAGATTTTGGTTGTAATATAATTTATACTGCAATGTCAGTGTTTTTATTAAAATACTATGTAGATTATGCTGGCGTAAGTGCTGCAGCAGTTGGTACAATAATGTTAATATCTAGATTATTTGATGGTGTAAGTGATCTTATAATGGGAATCATAGTTGATAGAACTAAATCAAAACATGGTAAAGCAAGGCCTTGGATTTTAAGAATGGCAATACCATTTGCTGTATCAGGAATATTATTATTTGCTGTTCCAACTTCATGGGGAACTGCTGCAAAGCTTGTTTACGTATTCATAACTTATAATTTAGTATCTACTGTAATATATACAGCAATAAACGTACCATATTCAACATTAAATGCTTTAATGACACAAAATCCTTATGAAAGATCAGTTTTAAGTGTTTATAGAAATTTATTAGCAACAGCTGGTACTTTAATAATAAACTCTTGTACATTAAGATTGGTTACCTTTTTTGGTAACAATGCAAGTGCTTGGACTAAAACATTTGTATTATTAGGAGCTTTATCTTTAATAGCATTCCTTATAACTTTTTATGGAACTAAAGAAAGAGTAGTTGCAGCAAATGCTGAAAAAGATAATGAAATTCCAATAAAAGAAGGATTTAAGGCCTTATTTAAGAATAAATACTGGATACAAGTTACATTAATCCTTTTACTTTTATTTATTGGTATGGCTTTAACTTATGGTTCAACAACATTCTATACAGAATTTATATTAGGTGATATTTACTTAGCTGATACTATTAACTCAGTTATGAATATTTCTCAAATAGTTTGCATGTTCTTAATTGCTGGCTTTGTTAAAAAATTAGGAAAGAGAAATGTAATGGCAATTGGTTTCATTATAACAATACTAGGAACAATAATGATTGCTATTCCTGGAATTGGTTATGCTACAGTTATGATTTCAAGCATAATTCGTGGTATTGGTAATGCTTGTTCTGGTGCTACTATGTGGGCTATGTTATCTGATACAATTGAGTATGGAGAATGGAAAACAGGATATAGAACAGAAGGATTAGCTAATAGTGCTGCAAGCTTTGGATATAAGGTTGGTAATGGACTTGGTTCAGCAGTACTAGGATGGATACTTGCAATTGGTGGATATATGGCTCAATCAGCAACACAGTCCTCTTCAGCAATTTTCTCAATTCGATTAGTATATGTAATAGTTCCAATAGTAATTTATGCTTTAGTACTAATTATCTTAAAATTCTATAATTTAGATAAAGAATTCGATGGAATAGTGTCTGATTTAAAATCTAGAGCAGAAAATAAATAATATAAAAGTAATCATACCAAAAGGGCTCTTTGAACTTATTTATGTAAAATAAATAAGCAGTTCATTGAAGCCCTTTTTTAAATATTTAAAAGCAAAATATGTATTTATTTAAGAATACTAGTTAATTTCCAAATCCTAAATTAGTATTATTAAATAATTAGTGATTAAATTTTACTTAAATTTAACATTGGTTATCATAGGTGATATTACCAAATTATAGTACTATAAAGATGAAAAAATATAAATTTTAGCAAAAAGGGAATGAAATATGATAAGTTTAATGATTATTTGCTCATTAGTTTTATTAATCTGTATAACATCTACAAAAATATTATATAAATTTGGAGTTCCTATACTTTTAATATTTATAGTACTAGGAATGCTTTTTGGTTCAGATGGAATTGTAGGTATATACTTTGATAATTATGAACTTGCAAGTGATATATGTTCTATAGCATTAATATTTATTATGTTCTATGGTGGATTCGGTACTAATTGGAAGATGGCCAAGCCTATAGCAGTTCAATCAATACTTATGTCATCATTAGGTGTTGTTATAACTGCTGGTTTAACTGGATTATTTTCTTCAATAGTTTTTAAAACCTCCTTATTAGAGGGTTTACTAATAGGAGCTGTAATTGCATCCACAGATGCAGCTGCTGTCTTTGCAATATTACGTTCACAAAAGTTGAATTTAAAGGGATCAATAGCTTCTATATTAGAAATAGAAAGTGGTAGCAATGATCCTTTTGCATATATGCTTACAATTATTATTTTAGGATTAATGTCAAATCAAGGATATGGATCAATAGTTCCAATGCTATTAAATCAAATCATCGTAGGAATTCTAGCTTCAATAGTATTGGCAAAACTATCAGTTTATTTATTAAGAAATGTAATGTTTGAGATAGAAGGTTTTTATCCTATTTTCATTACTGCAATAGCTATACTCTCTTATTCATTAAGTGAATATTTTGGTGGTAATGGATACCTAAGTGTTTATATAACAGGTATAATAATTGGAAATAGTAAAATACCTCATAAAAAGAGTATTTTCCAATTCTTTGATGGAGTATCATGGTTAATGCAAAATGTATTAGTTCCTAATGGATCAACAGTAATTTTACCCGGAGATACTTTAGTCCTATCAGGTAATACTCTTGCCAATTTTGAATATTATAAAGAAGGAAAAAGTACAAATTTAGTAGAGATTTCTGTAAATAGTGATAGTAGTATTGCTAATAAATCAATAAAAGATTCAAATATAAATAAAGATATATTAATAGTTATGATTAAGCGAAATGATAAAGTAATAGTACCAAATGGTAATACAGTAATAAAGCCTAAAGATATACTTGTTGTAACTGCTAATGATTTCGAAGAGGTTGAATCTTTAGTAATAGCGTAAATAGCATAAATAATAGAAAAAAAATAAAGTGCTATCATCATAATATTGATGATAGTATTTTATTTTTTCAACACGAAAATTATTTTCGCGCAATTAATTATTTACAAAATTAATTTTTGTTGTTATATTTTAATTAATGGAGTTATCTATAGAAAGGAGGACATACCATGAAAAAAAATAAATCTGTAATTGACATAATTTTTGCTGAATATAATAACTTTTATGAAGCTGAAAAGAAAATAGCTGATTATATTGTTAACAATACGCAAAAAGTAATTGATATGACAATCTCAGAATTAGCAGAATCTGCTGGAGCAAGTGATGCAACAGTTACGAGGTTTTGTAAGAAATGTCATATGAAAGGATTTCATCATTTAAAAATAACTTTAGCAAGAGAACTTGTTGAATCTAAAAAAGATGATGTGAAAATTTCAGGTGATGTAAGTGAAAGTAATATAAAAGAATCATTAAGTAATATATTAGCTAATAAAGTTGAAGAATTAAAACAAACAGTTTCTATGATAGATGAAAAAGAATTAAGTGAAATATTAAATTTAATTAGAAATGCTCGAAATGTACAGTTTGCTGCTGTAGGAAATACAATACCTGTAGCGCTTGATGGATGTTATAAATTCAATCAAATTGGGATACCTTCTGTTACAAATCCAATATGGGAAACGCAAATAGCTTATACATTTAATTTATCAAAAGGTGATGTTGTTATAATAATATCAAATTCAGGATCATCTAAAAGACTTTCGAACATACATACATCCCCTAAAGAGCT
>OMGY01001280.1_pt1 | contig 23908 bp, 20 predicted proteins | sample 1674461 | NCBI WGS metagenome assembly OMGY01 (sample SAMN05578579, study PRJEB25193) | human gut metagenome | biome: Human Microbiome; feature: human-associated habitat; material: feces | host: Homo sapiens | place: USA:Birmingham
GCCGTTGGTAGAACTGCGTCTTTTCGCATTCTAAAAGCTCTGAGGCTTTCTTTCCCAATGCTTGCGGTACTCTGCCTCGGACGATGTGTGACACCCTTATATCGGGGTTATTTACCCGTTCTCCTGCATAGAAGGAACTGGCTGCATCATGCACGCAGGATATAAAATCTTGGTGGGCGATAGTCAGCTCTTGGTTCGCCCATGTTGGAACGACACACTTGTTTGCAAGCTCGTTCATGGTGATTGCATCGGTATTTGCTTCAAGAAAATTGACACCCGACTTTGCTGCCATTTCGTCTTGGATAACGGTTGCTTCTTCTGCAAACTCACCCAAATTCAAAGATTCTCTACGCTGTGCCACATTGGGCATGATTACTAAATTTCTCATAACAGTAAATTTAAAAAGTGAATATTGATTGAATAGGGCAGATACCGGGTATTGCTAAGGATTGCTCCGTACATGTATCTGCCTGAATAGCGATTTGAGCTATAAATTCGACTTGGGAGATAGTATGAATGGAATAGCGGAATTTATATGTCTGATGTGCTTTCGAGAAAGGAAACGGTATAGCTTCCTTGACTTCGCTGTTTTAAACTTTAGTTAATGTAGTAAATTCTATATTGTACTAATTACAAGTGATTGAATGAATAAAAATCATCAGTGATTTGAGGGAGTGCTTTTTCGGAAAACATCTTCCTGCCTATGTATAGAAGCAGTACGTGGCTCAATATTGAGCTACTAAAATTTCGTTAAATGGTTGGTTTTGATTGAAAACCTCCGTTCTTGAATTAGAGAAGGGTAGATATATAAATTTAAAATTGAAAGTATGGAGGGGGAGGATTTCAGAGGTGGGGTGGTGTGCTTATCAATATGAAGAAATTTAGACCCCTCTTTATTACGGAGGAAAAGGATTATATATTTCTACCCTCCCAATCTGCTAAACCTACTATCAGACTTATTTAGATTGCCCAGCTATAAAAAATAAAGTCGTAACAGAATATCACTCCATTACGACTTTATTTTTTGCAATAGGCTACCGTTTACATCTCCATGATATAAATCTACTCTTGCTTACGCCTATCAGGGTCACTGATAATTCCTACTAAACAGCCTATAACAGCCATAGCCAAGAAACCACCAAAACTACCCGTTCCAAGTCCGGTTAATCCACCGAGTACTAAGCCAGTCCATCCTCCGCCATTCATATTTATTAATTATTAAGGAATAGATATAATTTTCATTTTTTCCAAATATCCCGTTGCAATCATGCTTGATATTTTGCCTTTGAAATAACTATAATCGTGATATTTCTTTATTTCAGCCGTACTAATTGTTCCAATTAGCCCCATATCTTTCTTTCTCTTGCTTCCGTATTGGTCATTTACGGTTGTTGATAAATATACCGAATAAACGCCCTTATGATTAGAACTTCTAAATTCATCAAAAATCTCCTTTTCTATTGCGTCTAAATCAACTTTCCAATCAATTCTACCCATTCCGGAAGCTCCGATTTTGGGAGATGGTACTGTAATGTAAAATTTCTTGTTATAAGAATCAATATCTACTTCATAGCCCTTATTAAAATTGCAAGAAGTTAAAAGAAATATGAATAAAAAGTTAAGAAAATGTTTCATATCATATCTATTTTAAGATTTTCCTTATTAAGGCTGTATAAATTTCAATTAATTGGAAGTGCAGTGGTATCTGCAATTGTAACTGAGGGAGTGCTTTGTTTAATAGGCTTTGAGGAATTGTGTCGTTCAACCAAATCCGGATTAATTTCAAAATTATCATATCTAGCAGACCAAGTAACAGAATTATCTGATGTTATTTTGATGTCAACTATCTCAGGATACTGATAAGATATATCAATCATTCCCTTATTACACCTTGCTGAACAAGTATATTTGCGTGCTATTGAAACACCAAAAGCATTATTCTCATATATAGGGTTCATTAAATATTTAACTCCATTAATTTCAATATATTTATTAAGGTCATTATCATAGACTTCATATATGTATTTAGGAAAACCAACAACATCTGATTTTAATTCTATAGAAGTCTTTTCATGCCCTTTGGTGTCAGGCTCCACATATTGCTCATTGGGTTTTAATAGGCTCTGCACCCTATCCTCCATAGGTATTTCCGCAGGAGCAGCCGCTTCTTCCTGAACGATATTCTGAGTAGTATCATCACTGTTTCCATTACTGCTATTATTACTATTGCATGAAAATAGCATGATTAAATTGCACAAAAGCAATGTGTAAAGCGAGTTGTTTTTTATTACTGACAATAATTTCATAATTTAATTTTTTATTAATTGTTCAACTATTTGTCTAAACAGTCCTGCCGCGTGTATATGACCGCTTGCTGGAAGCTCTTGTTTCTCCAAGACCACAAGAATTGTATATTGAGGATTGTCAGCAGGGAAGTAACCACAGAAATCCATGATATAGGTTAAATCATCAGGATTTCCTATCTGTATTGTTCCTCCTTTGCCCGCTACCTTTGCCTTATTTGTATTGGCACGCTTTTCAAGTCCTTCTACTACCGTTCTTTCCAGTGCTTGACGAATACTATCTATGTTTGCTTTAGAAGCTATCTGAGGGCTGATAATAGCTACACTATCTTTATATAGCTGGGGCTGCACCATGCGCCCATGATTAGCTATCGCATTATAGAAAGTAATCAACTGTATAGGAGCAATTTTTGAGGTAGCCATATCAGTGGACGGTATGCACTCCAGCCCCTCGACAGAATCGGGCTTACCATAACCGATTTGCTCGATTGCAGCCTCATATTCGGACTTTTTATCGCCAAAGGCACGTTCCCTTATCAAGACTTCTCCAATCCGAGAATTGGCGGCTATTGCCCATTCTACGGTTATCTTCCCATAGCCACCTCTATGCCAGTTATGGTCTTTAATCGTATCACCACCTGAGATATAAATACCTTTGCCTACATCTACGGTGTCGGATAAACTAATTTTACCAGTTTCCAGTGCAGCCAAAAGGGTGGCTACCTGCCTCTGTTCCGTTGAATATGGGGTGCAGAAATCGGTTGTAGGCTGGAATGGGGAGAGGGTATCTTTCCGTTCCAGTCCTACCATTGCTTTAATATAACCCGTAACGGTTTCCATGATGATAGCCTTACCTGATGTAGCTTTGTGCTCTATCATTGAGGTTGTCAAGAGGGTATCTACCTTGCTTTGCAAGGAGATATTAATGGTCTGTTCAAGGAGATTTTTATTATTACAGCCAATCATAAAAAGGCTGAATGTAGCAGAAAGTATAAAACGATTCATCAGCATAAATCATCCTCCTCTACGAGTAATCTCCTCTTCCAATGAAGTCTTTATGTAATTGAATGCAGCCGCAATCTGTAATGGATTGTCAAATTTGCTGCCCATAAAGACGTAATATGTACCCATAGACATGCCCGATTCGCTTATTATATCCCCGAACTCTGCCATATCGCTTTTTAATTGATTAAAACTGCATCTAAGCCCCCATGGGGTATCAAGATTGTATTCCAAATTATGTGTTAATCGTTGAAGATTAGCCTCTATATCTTTCAACTTCCTATTAGCACGCTTTATTGCGCTGAGTCCACTGAAAAATCCCATAATACCCAATTAATTAGTTAACTTATTTGCGCCCCAAATGGCTATAATAAAACCAACTATCGTACTTGCAATAGCATTCTTGAAAACAAGCATAGATAAAAACGAGCATAGTGCCCACAATGCGATAAATAAGAGGCAACCTCCAAGATTATTCATCATATTAAAATTATGCTGACCAGTTCCCGAAGTAAGCGGTTTTCACTTTAGATATAGCCATAAAAAAGGTGTGGGAACTATTATTTACTTTATCCTTGTAACAGGCTCTCGCATTGCCTCTGGAATGGATAAAGCAATAGCCCCACACCAAGAGGTATATAGTTCACCTGACAGATGAGTATATATCTAAGTGTGGGTGCTATCGCTATCATCTTCATTCCAGTTTCAAATTTGCGAGATTTGTCACAAGAAGATAATCTCAATAACACCTTTTCGTTAATATGTCTGCCCTCCAAACTTGGAGAACGCTGCAAAGTTATAGAAAAGGCGTTGGAACTCAAAAGAAAATATCTCGAATTTCACGAGAGTAGGTTGTAGAGCATATTTCGAGGAATGTATGAATACCCAAAGCTGCCTCTTGGTATCTGTATGAGTAGCGAGCCTACAGAAGCCGAATAGGAGCGATTTCCGAACAGTTTACTTGAACGAGATAGAAGAAGGTTGCTGGTTTCGGTGGCTACAATCAAAGGGAAAAGACGATTTCAAAAGATATTCAATAGACACAGCACTAATCAAAAAAGGGAATAGACTTCACAGCCGCCCCCCTTATTAGGATATTAAATGATGATTGCATTCCACAACCAAGCATTTACAAGAACAAAGATAATCCTTTCTCTGCAAATATGAAAAACGGCTACCCTATATTCTACAAAATACTACAAGTCGGAGTAGGAAGCATTTGCGATTACTGAGTATATTGAAATAACAAAGAAATTCATATATGCCCTATCCGTCAAAAGCACAGCATGGAGAACATAAACAGAAAACCAATATGCAGGAACAAGAGCATTTCGTTAAAGAATCACAAAAAGAACAGATTGATAAAAGCAACAACCTTTCGACTAACACACAATTACTGAAACATCTACTGGGATTGAAACCCAAAACGAAAATGTTTCAGCTATGTTTCAGTAGAAAAAGAGAAAACCCTTGCAAACTTTTGATTTACAAGGGTTTATCTTCCTCTTTTCGTACCCAGACCCGGGGTCGAACCGGGATGGAAGTGAATCCACTGGTGTTTGAGACCAGCGCGTCTACCGATTCCGCCATCTGGGCATGTTTGATTTCTCAAATGCGGTGCAAAGATACAGCTTTTTTCTAAACCTGCAATACTTTTCCTAAAAAAAGGCGAAAAAAACGATAAAACCGACTTGAATCATTCCTTGTTTGTAAAATATGCAGTACATTAGCAGAAACTTTTAAAATCAATAGCATGGTAACCAATAAGGATAATTTCTGTGTAATTATGGGCGGAGGAATCGGCAGCCGTTTCTGGCCATTCAGCCGCAAGACACTTCCAAAACAGTTTCTGGATTTCTTTGGTACGGGACGTTCCTTGCTGCAGCAAACCTTCGATCGCTTCAAGCAGGTAATCCCCATGGAAAATATACTTATCGTAACAAATGACTTATATGCCGACCTTGTAAAAGAACAGCTTCCCGAACTTAAACCCGAACAGATTCTACTGGAGCCGACACGCAGGAATACAGCTCCCTGCATCGCGTGGGCTTCCTATCATATCCGCGCCTTGAATCCGGACGCCAATATAGTGGTAGCTCCTTCGGACCACTTAATTCTGAAGGAAGGCGAATTTCTGGCCGCTATCGAAAAAGGACTGGACTTCGTTTCCCAATCCGATAATCTGCTGACACTCGGTATCAAGCCCAACCGTCCAGAAACTGGATATGGTTATATACAAATAGCCGAAACCGCTGGTGATAACTTCTACAAGGTAAAAACCTTCACTGAAAAGCCCGAACTGGAACTGGCAAAAGTATTCGTGGAAAGCGGAGAATTCTATTGGAACTCCGGTCTGTTCATGTGGAACGTAAATACCATCATTAAGGCAAACGAAGCCCTGCTGCCCGAGCTGACATCCAAACTGGCCCCTGGCAAAGATGTGTACGGAACAGCCCAGGAGAAACAATTCATTGATGAGAACTTCCCGGCTTGCCCCAATGTATCTATAGACTTCGGCATCATGGAAAAGGCTGACAATGTATATGTATCATTAGGCGATTTCGGTTGGTCTGATTTAGGAACCTGGGGGTCTTTGTATGATTTGTCTCCTAAAGATGAGGCAGGCAATGTAGCTCTAAAATGTAAATCACTCATCTATAACAGCAAGGACAATATCGTGGTGCTGCCCGACAACAAACTTGCAGTTATCGACGGTTTGGAAGGTTATCTCATAGCCGAGTCGGACAATGTATTACTGATTTGCAAGAAGGATGAAGAACATACCATCCGCAAATATGTGAATGACGCCCAGATAAAATTGGGAGAAAAATACATTTAAATTAAGAATTAAAGGATAGGTGCCGAAGGTAAAAATAGCGGGAGTTGGAACTCATCCAACTCCCGCTTCCGTTTATTTAGGGGAGGAAAATAAACCGGTTAAAGCGCTGCACGGATGGCTTCCGCCACAGCTTTGAATTCTTCGTCCGTCAGTTTCAGTTTGGGATTGGAAAAAAGCATATCTTTTTCGTTCTGCATAGGAATCAGATGTATGTGCGCATGAGGCACTTCCAGCCCCAATACCGCTTCTCCTACCTTTCTACACGGGAAGGCCTTGCCAATGGCAAGCGCCACTCTCTTGGCGAAAACATGCATCGCCGCCAAATCCTCATCATTCAAATCGAAAATATAATCTACTTCCTGCTTGGGAATGACCAATGTATGACCTTTTACCAACGGATTGATGTCAAGGAACGCAAAGAATCTGTCATCCTCCGCCACCTTGTAGCAAGGTATTTCACCTGCGATAATTCTACTGAATATTGTTGCCATAGCTATAAATTATAAAATAAGGCAAGCCCGTATGCGGACCTGCCTTCCTTTAAAATGATATGTTCACTACTTCCAGGTTAATCATGCCCTGCGGAACTTTGATTTCTGCGATGTCACCTACTTTCTTGCCAAGCAGACCTTGTGCAATCGGAGTATTCACGGAAATCTTTCCTTCCTTCAGATTGGCTTCACTTTCGGAAACGATGGTATAAACCATCTTCATGCCATTCTTCACGTTCTTAAGCTCTACTTTATTAAGAATCTGTACAGAATCGGTTTTCAACTTCGACTCATCAATAATCTTGGCGTCGGCAATGGTCAGCTTCAAATTGTTAATTTTCATCTCAAGCATACCTTGAGCTTCCTTGGCAGCGTCATACTCTGCATTTTCCGACAAATCACCTTTGTCACGCGCTTCGGCAATGGCAGCCGATATTTTGGGACGTTCCACCGTCTCCAGGTGTTTCAATTCGGCCATTAATTTCTTGTAGCCGTCTTCTGACATATAAGCCATACTTTTTCCTCCTTAAATGTTATGTTAGTTTTTAATGGTACTATAAACAAAAAAGAATTCCAACATGGTCAGCATGCTGGAACCCTCTTTCCGATTTTCCTTTGCAAAGATAGCCTTTTATGCAATGCGTGTCAAGCATAAAAGGCTGCTTTGTAACATATTTAAACGAAAACTTCTTATTTATAACATGTTACAGCAATGCTTTCACTGCCGCCTCCAAGTCTTTAACACTCTCTCCACGGGCACTCAACTCATTGTTCTTGTTAACCAGGAACACAGAAGGCACATTCTTCACATTATAAGAAGCCGCTATAGACGAATAAATTCCATTGCCGTCGCGCACACAAATCCAAGGTAGATTGTCGGCAGTTGTTTTCCAATAGTGCTCGTCTGCATCCAGAGAAACCTGATAAATTTCCAATCCCTGGGCAGCATACTTGTCGTACAAGTCACGCAACATATAATTATGTGTAGCAGAAACGGCACTCTGATAAACAGTGAAGTCCACAATAACAGCCTTGCCCTTCAATTCGCTCAACTTACGTGTATTGCCCTTCATGTCACGTAAGTTAATGTCGATGATGCCGGTTTCGGAAATTGCCTCTTCAGGGATTTCCACCACCTTCTGTTGCGGAGTACGGGTATTCTTCATTCCCTTTATTACAATGTTGTAGAGGTTCTTGGAACGGTCTGCATCCGGATAATAATTGTTCAGGCTGGTTGCCACGGCTGCAAAACACTTAACGTCTTCCTTATTGTTCAGGGGGTCGAAAATCAAATAATTATTCAACTTCTGAAACAAGGCGAAATAGGCGGCAGCCGTATTGGGAGCGGCAAAAATATAGCTGATTTTCACTTCATCCTTATAGTTCTTCAATAAAGAGGCGAGACTATCCTCAAAAACATCAGCGCCTATCTTATGTGCCTGCACCGACTGCAGCAATGCATTCACATTGTCCTGAAGCTTCATCTGCTTCAACGTCAAGTCCTTTATCTTCGAGCTGTTCGGAGAACCTTCGACCGTATAGGCAGTGGCAAAATCGGTATAAGGTGCCCTTACCAAAACCGTTTCCGTCGAATCTACCGAGAAATTAATAACCTTGTCATCTACCCGCAAACGATAGAATTCCGGAGACACCGGACGTACCTGCTTGAAGTGGAAAGAACCATCCCCTTTCAGTTTTACAGAATCCAAAGGAACAATACCTTCCAATGCCGAGGCTTCCAAATAAAGCATCTTGCCGTCGGCACCAGACACTTCACCCTCTACTTTGAATTTAGGTTCGGAATTACATGCACCCAATGCTATTGCAGCAAGTGCCATAAAAAAGATTTTCTTCATATCGTATCTTCAGTTTTGTTTTGCAAACGTGCCTGCAAATATACTTCTTTTCAAGTTCAGTCAAAGCATTTTCCCACGTTCTTACATATAGAAAACAGCAAAAAACAACTAAATACAAACTTTTTATCTCATTCCCACCATTTTACATGAATAAATTATGTATCTTTGCACGAATTTTGAAAGAAAATTAGATATAAAACATTTTTTATGATTAACCCAATTGTTAAGACGATCGAGCTTCCTGATGGCAGAACCATCACGCTCGAAACGGGAAAGCTGGCAAAACAGGCAGACGGTTCTGTAATGCTTCGTATGGGCAATACCATGCTTTTAGCTACTGTTTGTGCCGCCAAGGACGCAGTTCCCGGAACAGATTTCATGCCATTACAAGTAGAGTACAAAGAAAAATTCTCCGCATTCGGACGTTTCCCCGGCGGTTTCACAAAACGTGAAGGACGCGCTTCTGACTACGAAATCCTCACTTGCCGCCTCGTTGACCGTGCTCTCCGCCCCTTATTCCCTGATAATTTCCATGCAGAGGTATACGTAAACATCATTCTTTTCTCGGCAGACGGCGTAGATATGCCCGATGCTCTGGCCGGACTCGCTGCTTCTGCCGCACTTGCAGTTTCAGATATCCCCTTCAACGGACCTATTTCCGAAGTACGCGTAGCACGCATCAACGGACAATTTGTCATCAACCCTACCTTTGAGCAACTGGAGCAAGCCGATATGGATTTGATGGTGGGCGCCACTTATGAAAACATCATGATGGTGGAAGGCGAAATGGACGAAGTTTCCGAGCAGGACTTGCTGGAAGCTATGAAGGCCGCACACGAAGCCATTAAGATTCAGTGTAAGGCACAGATGGAACTGGCAGAGGAAGTAGGCTCTACCGTGAAACGCGAATATTGCCACGAAGTGAACGACGAAGAACTTCGTAAAGCCGTTCACGACGCTTGCTACGACAAGGCTTATGCCATCGCCGCTTCCGGAAACAAGAACAAGCACGAACGCATGGATGCTTTCGATGCCATCCGCGAAGAATTCAAGGCACAGTTCTCCGAAGAAGAATTGGAAGAAAAGGCAGCCCTCATCGACCGTTACTATCATGATGTGGAAAAAGAGGCGATGCGCCGTTCCATTCTGGACGAAGGCAAGCGCCTTGATGGACGTAAGACCACCGAAATCCGTCCTATCTGGTGTGAGACCAGCTACCTGCCCGGCCCTCACGGCTCCGCTATTTTTACACGTGGCGAGACACAGTCTTTGTCTACAGTGACTTTAGGTACCAAGTTGGACGAGAAGATTATCGACGACGTATTGGAACACGGAAAAGAACGTTTCCTTCTGCACTATAACTTCCCTCCATTCTCTACAGGCGAAGCTAAGGCACAACGCGGTGTAGGCCGCCGTGAAATCGGTCATGGGCACTTAGCATGGCGTGCCTTGAAGGGACAGATTCCCGCAGACTATCCGTACGTAGTACGCGTAGTATCCGACATCCTCGAATCAAACGGTTCTTCTTCCATGGCTACCGTATGTGCCGGAACTTTGGCATTGATGGATGCAGGTGTGAAAATCAAAAAACCGGTATCAGGTATCGCCATGGGATTGATTAAGAATGCAGGCGAAGACAAATATGCCGTATTGTCCGACATCCTCGGTGATGAGGACCACTTGGGCGACATGGACTTCAAAGTGACCGGAACAAAAGACGGTATCACCGCCACTCAGATGGATATCAAAGTGGATGGTCTGTCATACGAAATCCTTGAAAAGGCTTTGCTGCAGGCTAAAGAAGGCCGCGAATATATCTTGGGAAAAATTACCGAGTGCATCGCCGAGCCTCGCGAAGACCTGAAACCTCACGCTCCGCGTATCGAGACAATGACCATTCCTAAAGAATTCATCGGTGCTGTCATCGGTCCTGGTGGAAAGATTATCCAAGGTATGCAGGAAGAAACCGGTGCCACCATCACAATTGAAGAAGTGGACAACATCGGTAGAATCGAAATCGCCGGTACCAACAAGAAGAGCATCGATGATGCTATGCGTATCATCAAAGGCATTGTGGCTGTCCCTGAAGTAGGCGAAGTCTACAAAGGCAAGGTACGCTCCATTATGCCTTACGGCGCATTCGTTGAATTCCTGCCGGGTAAGGACGGTTTGCTCCATATCTCCGAAATCGACTGGAAACGTCTGGAAACAGTGGAAGAAGCCGGTATCAAGGAAGGTGACGAAATCGACGTAAAACTTCTCGACATCGACCCGAAGACCGGAAAATTCAAGCTGTCACGTAAAGTATTGCTTCCAAGACCGGAAAGACAAGAAAGACCGGAAAAGAAATAAGAAATCTCTTATTCTTTAAGCATATAAAGCCTGGTGGAGCTCCATCAGGCTTTCTTTTTGTCCATACAGCCAGAATGGCTCCGAAAAAACAAGGCACAATGCTTGCATATTCCAAAAAGATTATGTTTTTTTGCTATATAAAGCCTTATATTCCATAAAGAACCTCAATTAATGTCCGGTTTAAGGAGCCTACATACTATGAATCTTTTCTCACGCTTTTTCCAGGAAAACCAAGAAAAGTTTTTGGCCTTTGCTTATTCTTATCTCAGGGATAAAGCGGAAGCGGAAGACGTTGTGATGGAATCCATGATTGCCCTATGGGAAAATCGAGACCGCTGGGAAGAAAATAGTAACCTGCATGCCCTGCTGCTGACCATCATAAAGAACAAAGCCCTGCACGTACTCGAGCACAAGCAGGTGCGTCTACGGGCGGAAGAAACCATCAGTAGCCACAACCTGCGCGAATTGGACTTACGTATCTCCACCCTGAAAGCCTGCGAACCAGACAAGATATTCAATACGGAAATACAACATATCGTAAATAAGACCTTGCAGGAAATGCCCGAACAAAGCCGGAGGATATTCATGTTGAGCCGATACCAGAACCTGGCAAACAAGCAGATTGCCGATAGCCTGAACATATCACTTAAGACCGTAGAGGCACACATCACCAAAGTGCTGCGAATTCTCCGGCTGAGACTGAAAGATTATCTTATAACTATACTCATTATATTAATATCCTAAAAAGATGCCTCTACGGAATAGGGTTACCGCCCACTTTCCGGTTATATATACAAAAGGTAAAAAGAGCACATTTTAGAAAAGAAACAAATTATTGACAATGAACCAAGAGCTATTATATAAATATTTCAAAGGTATTACTTCCATTGAAGAAGAAAAGATGATACTCGACTGGGTAGACGCCTCGGATGAAAACCGGGACACCTTCCTGAAAGAGCGCATGATATATGACATTTCCTTGTTCTCGGACAAACAGGACAACAATGAAAAGAAAACGGTGCGCATCATGCCGATGCTCCGCTGGACGGCCCGCATAGCCGCCGTCACCATTGTCGCCATAGCCGGTTATTTCATCACCTCCGACTTTCTATATAACAAGGAGGTACAATTGCAAACAGTCACCGTGCCTGCCGGACAACGGGCGCAGATTACCCTTGCCGATGGAACGCGCGTATGGCTGAACTCCAAGTCTACCATGAAATATGCCGCCAACTTCGGACGCAACGAACGGAATGTGGAGCTGGACGGAGAGGCCTACTTTGAAGTAGCCAAAAACAAGAGTATCCCATTCTATGTACATACAGAAACGAACAAGGTAAAAGTTGTAGGAACGAGTTTCAATGTTTGTGCCTATAGTGGGAGTCATGAGTTCGGAACCACATTGGTAGAAGGTGTCGTCGATATCTATCCGGCCAACAGCAGCCAGATAATCACCAGGTTGCAGAAAGACGAGGTATTTCTCAATGAAAATGGAAAATGCAGAAAGACCGTCCTTCCTTCCTATGAATATCTACGCTGGAAAGAGGGACTATACTGTTTTGACGACGCCCCATTCAGCGGCATCCTCAGTAGACTGGAGAAATACTATAACGTAAAAATAACCGTTGCCAGTCCCCAACTGCTGAACTACAGCAGCTTTACCGGCAAGTTCAGAGAGCAGGACGGTGTCGAACACATACTGCGGACCATCTCGAAAGACCATCCTTTCAAGTTCCGCATCAACGAAGAAAAGGACTCAATTGTTATATATGAGTAAGAAAAAAGATCGGAAAGTACCCCCATACTTTCCGATCCGAAACAGTCAAAAATCGACCTTAATCAATTTATTAACTTAACACAGTGACAAAGATATGAGAAAAATTTTGTTGATGAGGCTTTTTTATCTAAAAAAATTAGATTTTAAGCAATTATTGCAAACCTATGAAAATCACATTATTCCTTCTCCTGCTTGTTATATTTCAGGTATACAACGGGAACTGCTACTCTCAGAATGCCAGGGTCAGCATTCAAAATGCCCGGCTGAGGGTAGGGCAAGTTCTCGAGCAAATTGAGTCGCAAACAGAATACTTATTTGTATATAACAAACAGAACGTCGATGTACACCGTACCGTCGACATCCATGCAAGTAACCAAACTGTTTCCGAAGTACTTGACCAAATGTTCAAAGGGACAGACATCAAGTATGTGATGGAAGGCAAAAACATCGTTTTAACCAAAAACAGCAGGAGTGCTGAGGATAAGACAGACACTCTGCAGGAAATGGCTACTGTAAGAGGAAAGGTGACGGACTCCAGAGGTGAACCGATTATCGGTGCCAACATTCTTGAAAAAGGGACCGCCAATGGTGTTATCACCAATACCGAAGGAGAATTTAGCATGAATATCCCTCCTTATGCCACTATTGTCGTATCCTACATCAGTTATGAACCGCAAACCATTGCCCTGAACGGTAGAAACAATCTCCACATCCGGATGGAAGAAAAGAACCTCACCCTGGAGCAGGTAGTGGTAACCGCCATGGGTATCCAGAAGAAAATGTCCTCATTGACCTATTCTACCCAACAGATAAGCAGCAGTGAGCTGACCCGTGCCAAAGAACCGAACATGATTAATACACTGGCAGGAAAGACGGCCGGAGTACAAATCAACAAAACCGCCAATTTAGGAGGTTCTGCCAAAGTCGCCATCCGCGGTGCACGCTCTGCATTTGCCAGCGGCAACAACCAGCCCTTGTACGTAATTGACGGTGTTCCTATGCTGAACAGCTCAACAGAATCCACCTCCACCGTAATCGGCGGTAACAACGATGGATTGAACCGTGATGCCGGTGATGGGATTTCCAACCTGAATCCGGACGATATAGAAAGCATAAACATCCTGAAAGGTTCTTCTGCCGCCGCACTTTATGGCTCGCAGGCAGCTAATGGTGTCATTCTGATCACCACTAAAAAGGGAAAAGCCGGACTGCAGCGCGTTACATTCTCCTCCAACCTGACCGTGAGTCACGCCATCAGTACCCCCGAATTCCAAAATACATACGGTCGCAACGAAGATGGCGGTACGGCAAGCTGGGGTACAAAAAGCAATGTAACCGACTATGACAACATAGGCGAGTTCTTCAGCAATGGCATCACGACTTTCAATTCGCTGGCCATCACTACCGGAAATGAAAAAGTACAAACTTATTTCTCATACGCTAACACCACGGCTAAAGGAATTGTGGACAACAACAAGCTACAGAAGAATAACCTAAACCTACACGAAACGGCCAGCCTCTTCAACAACAAGCTGAAACTGGACGGCATTGCAACACTAATAACCCAAACCGTCAAGAACTCCCCTGCTACCGGCGGCTATTATCTGAATCCGCTGGTCAGCTTGTACAGTTTCCCACGTGGCGTAGATATGAGCACTTACAGAGAAAACTTTGAAACGTGGAATGCCGACCGCAATATGATGACACAAAACTGGATTGAAAAGAATGGAGATGGTACCGTCAGTGAATGGGGACAGAATCCCTACTGGTTGAAAAACCGCGTGCTCAGTAGCAACAAGCGATATCGCGCTATCGCATCGGCCAGCGCCAATCTGCACATTACGGATTATTTCAGCCTGCAGGCACGGGGTAATGTGGATTATATCAGTGATAAATTCGACAATAAGATGTATGCCACTACAGCTCCCAACATCGCCGGCAAATACGAGGACAAGGAAAACGGACGTTACATCTGGTCGGACAGCCAAGAAATCCAAGTCTACGGTGACGTAATGGCCTTGTTCAACAAGGAATTTGATGACTTCTCCCTCAACACGGCACTGGGTGCCAGCATCAACATGAGTAAAGTCAACTCCCTGACAATAGACTCAAGGCTTGCTTCCCTCTACAAACCGAATGTATTTACCGTCCCCAATGTAGTGATGGACTCCAAAGCAGCCGTAAACCAGAGCATCGACAGCAAACGCACGCTCCAATCAGTATTTGCCACCATGCAGTGGGGCTGGAAAGGATTACTATACCTGGACATTACCGCACGTAACGACTGGTCATCCACACTGGCCTACACGGACAGCAAGAATACCGGATTCTTCTATCCCTCCATAGGGGCTACCTGGATTCTTAACAAAGCCTGCTCCCTACCCCAATGGATAAGTTTTGCCAAAGTGCGCGCTTCGTGGGCGGAAGTCGGTAATGACCTTCCGATAGGAATCACCAATCCGGTAGACATCATCATGGTAGGCGGCAGTATCAATGTAAATACCGTAGAACAGCGTGGTGACCTAAAACCGGAAATCAGCAGCTCCATCGAATTCGGTACAGAATGGCGTTTCTTCCACCACCGATTCGGGATGGACTTCACTTGGTATCAGACCAATACCAAGAATCAGTTATTGAGAATGGACAACCCCACGGGCTCCACCTACAAATACCGGTATGTCAATGCCGGAAAAATACGCAACCAAGGCTTTGAGCTGACGGTAGACGCCACTCCGCTACTATACAGAAACTTTTCGTGGAAGAGTCTCATCAACATGTCCGCCAACAAAAACAAAGTAGTGACCCTGCATCCTGACTATCCGGAATTTTCCTACTACGAAGAAGGTTTCAATGCTGGCTATCAGATGCGCGTCAAAGAAGGAGGTAGCCTGGGGGATATTTATGGAAATGCTTTCCGCCGTAATGAGGATGGCAGCATCATGGTTGATGAAACCAGCAAAAGGCCTTTGGGAAATACCGGAAACAAGGATTTGCTTGGGAATGCCAATCCTGACTTCACGATGGGATGGAGCAATACACTTACCTACAAAGACCTGGAGCTCTATTTCCTGATAGATTTCCGCTTCGGCGGCGAAGTCATGTCACTGACACAGTCCGAACTGGATGCCAACGGCGTGACCAAAGTCACCGAAGAGGCCCGAACCCGGGGATATGTAGAATACCAAGGACAGAAGTTCAACGACCCGAGAGCATTCTACAGTGCAGTAGGCGGCAGAAATGCCATCTCCGAATATTATATGTACGACGCAACCTGCATCAGACTCCGTGAAGTATCACTGAGCTATTCTTTCCCGAAAACGATACTGGAAAATAGCAGATTCATAAAGGGAATCGACGTATCATTGGCAGCGCGCAACTTGTGCTTTTTCAAGAAGGAAGCACCGTTCGACCCCGATGCAGTGATGTCCGTAGGCAACAACAATCAAGGAGTAGACGTGTTTGGCATGCCTACTACCCGGAATATCGGCTTTAACCTAAGATTTACCTTTTAAAATGAATACCTTATGAAAAACAAGTGCATCATATTCCTTTTCTGCCATAGCATGCTGCTGCTTACAGCTTGTACCGGTGGTTTTGAGAATGACAACGAAATCAAAGGAGGTTTCTCGGATGACAAAAAGGAAATAGACTTCCAGAACTTGACTTCTCCATTCGAACCCATACAGTCGGGTATCTACTTCAATATAGGTTCTGTAGGCTTGAACTGGGTATGGCAGATGACACAATCCCTAAACCACGACATGTTCTCCGGCTACTTCATGGACCCTATTCCTAAATTCATGAAATCCAACGCCTGCTACAACCTGAACTCCGGCTGGACCAATGCTGCATGGCAATGTACTTACGGATATGTCTACACGGAAGTGCAGAAGGCAGAAAAGAACTTTTATGGCAATGACAACCTGAAAGGCTATCTCGGCATTACTGAAATCTTGAAAGTAGAACTGATGCACCGCATTGCCGATACATATGGTCCGCTGGTCTACCACCAATTGGGTGAGGTACCCCGGGTTTACGGACTGCAGGAAGCCTATACACGTTTCTTTGCAGACCTGGACGAAGGGCAGCAATTGATAAGGGAATACCTGGACGAAGGAGGTGACAACAACAAATTCAAAGAGTATGATATGCTGACCAACGGCAAGACCTTGAAGGACTGGTTGAAGTTTGCCAACTCACTGCGTTTGCGCCTTGCCATGCGCATCTCCAATGTGGATGCAACACTTGCCAAAGACCAAGCAACCAAAGCACTGAATGACAATCAAGGTGTACTGGAAGGTGCAAGGGAAACCATCGCTGTAATGGGCAAGAACTATATCAATCCTTTGTGTGCCGTTGCCGGTTGGGGTGAAGTCTACATGAATGCCTCGATGGAATCCATTGTCAACGGTTATGAGGACCCGCGTGGCAAGAAATGGTATAACACCGCCCTGCTCGAAGGTTGTAGAGAGCAATTGTTAGGCATTCCCATCGGTTTACCCATGAAAGACGGTGACGCCAACATTTACAGTTCCTGCTCTTCCCTCAACACAAGCACCATCGGCGAAAAGACCGGAGCCGTATTGATGAGTGCGGCAGAAGTCTGGCTACTCAGGGCCGAAGCAGCCCTCCGCGGCTATACCAAAGAAAATCCCCGCACATGCTATGAATACGGGGTAAGTACTTCATTTACACAGTGGGACTGTGCCGGTGCTTCCGAATATCTGGAAAGCGACAAAACCCCTGCCGATTATAAAGATGTAATCTCAGGCGGCAAGGTGGGCAAGGACATGAAAGCCTTGATTACCATCTCCCCAAAATGGGAAGAAGATGCAGACATAGAGACAAAACTCGAAAAGATTATTACCCAGAAGTGGCTGGCATGCTGGCCCGAAAGTTATGAGGCATGGGCCGAGCAACGCCGTACCGGATACCCAAAACTTTTCAAGGTCCAAAGCAACACCGGAAAAGTGATTGATACGGATATCATGATCCGCCGCCTTCCGTTCTCGACGGACGCCGCCACTGCCGACCCGGCACAATACGCTACCCTCACGGAAAAACTGGGTGGCGCAGACAATGGCGCCACCCGCCTTTGGTGGGATACGGGGAAAAACTCTTTTTAGAACAGACTCCACGCAACCGTAAGCCCTGCCATCACAATGGCTACCATGCTCATCAGCTTGATCAGGATATTCAAACTTGGACCGGATGTGTCCTTGAACGGGTCTCCTACGGTGTCACCCACGACTGTAGCCTTGTGGACTTCACTGCCTTTGCCGCCAAAGTTGCCTTCTTCCACATACTTTTTGGCATTATCCCATGCACCACCGGCATTTGCCATGAAGATAGCAAGCACGAAACCGCTACTCAATCCGCCAATCAGCAGGCCGAGTACACCGGGAACACCGAAAATAAGTCCCGTCGCAATCGGAGTAATGATAGCTATCAGTGACGGAACCACCATCTCGCGTTGCGCCCCTTTCGTCGAGATTGCCACACAACGCTCATAATCAGGCTCCGTCTCTCCCGTAAGGATTCCCTTGATTTCGCGAAACTGGCGGCGCACTTCGTCTACCATATGGGCCGCCGCACGACCTACCGCATTCATCGTCAATCCACAGAAAAGAAATGCCATCATCGAACCCAGGAACATACCGGAAAGAACTTTTGGATTCATCAACGTCACATCATAGTGATGCATAAAGTCGAAGAAAGTGGCATCTTGAAGAGCCACGGCATCGCCATGAGGAAGCGACAATTCGGTAGCCCCGAGGCGGGTCAGCCCAATACGGATTTCCTCGACATAAGAGGCCAGCAAAGCCAATCCCGTCAAAGCGGCGGAACCGATGGCAAAGCCTTTGCCCGTAGCAGCTGTAGTATTACCCAAAGAGTCGAGCGCATCGGTACGCTTACGCACCTCCTCACCCAGACCGGACATTTCCGCATTGCCACCCGCGTTGTCGGCTATCGGTCCGTAAACATCTGTAGCAAGCGTGATGCCCAATGTAGAAAGCATACCTACCGCGGCAATGCCAATACCATAGAGCCCCAGTCCCACATTAGAGAAGTCGAAGCCCGAAGCAAAGAGATAAGAAGCAATAATACCCATCACCACGGCAATCACCGGAATAGCCGTAGATAGCATTCCCAAGCCTATACCGGAAATTATAACTGTTGCCGGACCAGTCTTTCCGCTTTCACTCAGCTTTTGGGTAGGACGGTAGGATTGGGAAGTATAGTATTCCGTAGAACGCCCAATAATAATGCCTACTATCAAACCTACTATCACGGAGCAGGAAATCCACAGCCAATTGTCCAGTTTCAGCAACCACAAGATAAAGAAAGTGGCAATGACTATCAGAATAGAGCTGAGATTAGTACCGAAAGCCAGTGAGTTCAGCAAGTCCTTCATCTTCGCATTCTCTTTGGTACGCACGGAGAAGATGCCAATAATGGAAAGCAATATTCCGACGGCTGCAATCAGCATCGGAGCGATTACGGCCTTGAACTGCATCAGCGTATCACCCGAGTGGATAAAAGCCGCAGCACCGAGGGCAGCCGTAGCAAGGATAGAACCGCAATAACTTTCGTACAAATCAGCCCCCATACCTGCCACGTCGCCTACATTGTCGCCTACATTATCCGCAATCGTGGCAGGATTACGCGGGTCGTCTTCGGGGATACCGGCTTCCACCTTTCCCACAAGGTCGGCACCTACATCGGCAGCTTTTGTATAGATACCGCCACCTACGCGTGCAAACAATGCCTGCGTGGAAGCGCCCATGCCGAAAGTCAGCATGGTAGTGGTAATGATGCAGAGTTTATGGGTGGGAGTCATTACATCTTCCGGAATTACAGCATTCAGCAACAGATACCAGAAAGATATATCAAGCAAGCCAAGGCCAACCACTACCAGTCCCATCACCGCACCGCTACGGAAAGCCACGCGTAGTCCGGCATTCAGCGATGTGCGTGCCGCATTGGCAGTGCGAGCCGATGCGTAGGTGGCCGTCTTCATACCCAGAAAACCGGAAAGTCCGGAAAAGAATCCTCCGGTAAGGAAAGCAACCGGTACCCAGGAGTTCTGCACTCCGAAACCGTATGCCATAATGGAGAAAAGGATAACCAGCCCCAGAAATACCCAGCCCACAATCTTGTATTGTTGGCGGAGGTAAGACATAGCACCTTTGCGCACAGCAGCGGCAATCTTAATCATCTGAGGGGTACCCTCACTTTCTTTCATCATCTGACAATGGAAATACCAGGCAAAGTAAAGTGCCAGAACGGAAGCGGCTGGAACCAGCCAAAATAGGATTTGGTCCATAGCATTTATTCATATTAAAAGGTTGAACGAAAGCCTAAAATTATTGATTTGAAGCGAAATATGCAAACAATTAGGCTCTTTTATGCACTAGTTCCATTTCTATAAATAATAAAGACCTCTATCTATAAAAAAATAGATGATGTATCCCCCTAAAATGTATCGTTCATTCTTGGGAAACACATCATCTGTTCAGGTCAAATACATCATCTGTTCGATTAAAATAGATGATGTATTTTATTATTCCACCGTTACAGCCGTACCGCAGGCTGTAACCATCAGCATGCTGCCACTACCTCCTACCGTTTCATAATCCAGATCTACACCAATCACGGCATTGGCACCCATAGCACGGGCATTTTCCTGCATCTCACGCAAAGCTGTCTCCTTAGCTTCGCGTAGCACTTCTTCATAAGAGCCGCTTCTCCCACCTACCACGTCACGGATGCTGGCAAAAAAATCGCGGAATACATTGGCACCGATAATCGTCTCACCGGAAACGATGCCATAATAGCGGGTGATACGTCCACCCTCAATAGTCGGGGTTGTTGTTACTAACATAATTCATTTTTTTTAGTTGTTGATATATTAGACGCAAGGAATGGAAGAAAGGTTGCAAAGCTTTGCTTGGGTCAGAACATCCGGCTGACACGAACTATACCTGCCACCAGCGCATCTATCTCCTCCCGGGTATTGTAAAGTCCGAAAGATGCACGCACCGTTCCTTCGATACCAAGACGCTGCATCAATGGTTGGGCACAATGATGTCCCGTGCGTACGGCAATGCCAAGACGGTCGAGCAATGTACCCATATCAAAATGATGGATATCACCTACCAGAAACGATATGACACTACCCTTGTCTTCTGCCTCGCCGAAGATACGCATACCGGGAATCTCTTTCAGCCGTTGCATGGCATACTGGGTCAATTCGTGTTCATAGGCGGCAATCTTGTCCATCCCAACCAGCGAAACGTAGTCCAAAGCTTTGGCAAGTCCGGTAGTACCGATATAATCCGGCGTACCGGCTTCAAACTTGAACGGCAATTCATTGAAGGTAGTCTTTTCAAAAGAGACATGCTGAATCATCTCTCCACCACCCTGATAGGGAGGTATCCTATCCAGCCACTCCTCTTTACCATAAAGTACGCCTACTCCCGTAGGACCATACACCTTGTGAGCGGAGAAAACGAAGAAGTCGGCATCCAAGTCCTGCACATCCACCGGCATGTGGGGAATGGACTGGGCACCGTCCACAAGCACCGGAACACCCTGCTCATGGGCAAAAGCAATCATCTCCTTGACGGGATTGACCGTGCCCAGCACATTGGAAACATGTGCCACACTGACAATCCTGGTACGTTCGGAGAACAACTGCCTATATTCGTCCAATAAGAGTTCGCCCTTGTCATTCATCGGAATCACTTTGATGGCTATTCCACGCTTGGCGGCAAGCAGCTGCCAGGGAACAATGTTACTATGGTGCTCCATCACAGAAAGAATCACCTCATCCCCCTCCTGCATAAATTCCTCACCAAAGCTGGAGACAAGCAGGTTGATACTCTCCGTCGTACCACGGGTAAAGACAATCTCATTCGTACTACGGGCATTGATGAAACGTCGCACCGTCTCACGCGAGGCCTCGTGCAGCTCTGTAGCCTGCTGCGAAAGGAAGTGCACCCCGCGATGCACATTGGCATTCACCGAATAATATTCGTCCGTAATGGCATCCACTACCTGGCGAGGTTTCTGCGTAGTGGCACCGTTGTCAAGGTAAATCAGCGGCTTGCCATATACGGTGCGGGAAAGGATGGGGAAATCAACTCTCATTTTTTGAATATCATACATCATTTATAATCACTGTTTAAAAACATAATTTAAGAAGCAAAAAATTAAAAATTCCAAAAACGCTCATCTTGCTGATCCATATCTAGTCCATCATTATAATAACTATTATTATAATAATCATTTAACTCATCATACGTATTACTATTCCTACTTTCTAATTCATCTATTTCTTCTATTTCCACAACCTCCTTGATATGTGTTGCCGATTTTTGCAACAAGAAATAGCCTGAAGTTACAGCTTTCTCAAAAACTGTCTTACACAATCCTTCAGCATCACCTCCATTTTCTGCACATTCACCATTTTCAGTTTCAAGAAACGTCAAAGTCATAAAAGTAAATACTTCAGGTATATATTCAGTCTTTATATAATTATACATTTTACCTTGCCTCATTCTAAAATCTTTTGTTTCCCTCACTCTTTCACATACACCTGTAACAGAATTTGGTCTTGATATAAAATATGGGGAAGGTGTCTTCCATTTATATGACATCAATCTAATAAATGGACCATTACCAATAACATTTCCTCTACTATCTGTTGTATACATATTTTCCAACGCTTTGACTTGCGATTCAGTAGGAGGAAATAGTTTTTTTTCGAATTTCGGTAATGGTGACAAAGAATTCCAATAATCATCTTCATCAAGATATTCTGCATCTTCCTCATTCTCTATTCCTATAGCTCTAACAATGAAATAAGGAAGGTGATTTCCTTGTTTTACTTTTATCAAACTTATTACTTTACATTTCATAATACAATTAAGAATGCTCTATTTCTTACTTGCAGATGGCGCACCCCTGGCATTTGTTCAGTTCTCCCCGGAAACGCTTCTCTACCAGCAGATGCAGACGGTCCTTCAAAGCATCCAAACGGATGGTGTCGATGACTTCGTTGACAAAAGCGAACATCAGCAGCAGGCGCGCCTCACGCACCGGGATACCACGCTGCCGCATATAGAAGAGAGCGCTTTCATCGAGCTGCCCCACCGTAGCACCATGACTGCACTTCACGTCATCTGCATAAATCTCCAGCTGAGGTTGGGTGTACATATGCGCATCGCGGGTAGCACAAAGATTGCGGTTGGTCTGTTGCGAACTGGTGTGCTGTGCGTCAGGGCGCACTAAAACAAGACCGGCAAAGGCACCTACAGCCTGCTCGTCAAGGACATACTTATAAAGCTCATTGCTGGTACAGTTGGGCACAGCATGGTCGATAGTCGTATGATTGTCCACATGTTGGTTCTTGTCTGCAATGGCCATACCGCACAGATTCAGTTCCGCATGTTCACCGGCGAGCGTCACACGGGTTGTATTCCGCGTAGTTCCGTTGTGCAGGGTCATACCATTCAGCAGTACATTGCTATTGGCTTCCTGCCTTACATACATATTGCTGATACGCACCGTACTGGTGTGGGTCTCCTCCAGTTCATAAAAATCGAAAACAGCATTTTCACCGGCAAAAATTTCTATTACCTGCGTTGCCAGGAAGTTCACACTGTCCATTGCATGGTCACATACTAGCAAGCGGGCTTGCGCCCCCTCCTCCAGGATAACCAGCACACGACGATTTATCATAAAATTGACGTCACCACGCAGGATATTCACCAACTGAATAGGTTTCTCTACCACCACATTCTTAGGAACATAAAACAGAACGCCGTCTTGTACAAAAGCAGTGTTGAACGCCGTCACACCATCCTCTGCCGTATCAGCCAGCTTACCGTAGTATTTCCTCACCAATTCAGGATTCTGTTCGGCCACTTCCTTCAGGCTACCGAAGATAACCCCCTCAGGCAGATGGGATTTGGGCAAAGCTCTGCCATAGAAAGCATCGTTCACCACAAAATAAAGAGCAGTGCTCATATTGGGAACATCGCACTTGAACACTTCATAAGGATTCACCGGGATTTCCAACCGGTTCAAGTTCAAGCCATAATCCGGCTCAAAGAACTTACTGATATCCGTATATTTATATTTCTCCTCCTTACGGGTAGGAAAGCCCAAGCGCTCAAAGTCGGCAAAAGCAGCTGCACGCGGCGCATTCAGCACCTCGGCACTATGCCGGCATATCATCGCCTCCGTTTGGGAGAAAAGGTCTATATATTGTTGCTCTACAC